>P_1C_Sed_2_UnCtyDRAFT_1000009_pt1 | contig 55018 bp, 70 predicted proteins | sample Pon1CUnioCityCA_4_FD_10229 | JGI IMG/M metagenome (IMG submission 10229) | reverse complement strand
CAGCTCCTAGTACTCCAGTAACGTATGATGAACTCGGAGTAAATGGATTTTTAGTCCGTAACAATAAGATAACTATAGCTTTCGACAGAATTGATTTTGGTTCTGAGTTTAATGGTAACTACTTAAACGGAATTAACTATATCGGGGACCTACATGATCTTTCTTCGACTACGTCGCACAAGACAATAGAGGTTAAGAAATGCTATTCATCTAAGCTATGGATAATATCAGGACCAATTGTATTTAGAAATTCATTTATTGATGCAACTTTTTATGGTGGAATGACAGGAACATCATTCTCTCATTTCTATATGGCATGTATTGGTTCATCAGACGGAAATGGGTCTGGAATATTAATAGATCAGTCACAGAGTAAAATAACCATAGAGAAGACAAGAATAGAAGATTGCAGAATAGGAATTTCTCTAGTATCTGATGCCTCTATAAGAATAATGTATGATCTGGTTATGAGAGGCAACGATTATGGGATATCGTTATCTCCAAATGCAATCTGTAGAATGACAGATAATTTCTATGGAGCATGGGTTTTTGACAGTAACACTTTAGGAATAAACTTAAATGGCTCAACTTTACAATACAATATATCTGGAGATTACTTAAACTATTCTGGCAATACAAATGATATTAAGACATCTGACAATCCAGATGAATTCTCAACATTTGCTGATCTAGCTGCTGGAACACGGATATCAAATATCTCAGAAAGATCATTTGTTGTCTATCAATCTGGAGGTAGTTGGTATACGCAACCTGAGTACTTGAACTCTACAAGTGGATTAACAGCCACTACATTCCAGGATGCTATAGATGAGGTTTCTCAGGCCACAGCAGCAGATTCATTAAGTGCAAATGGATTTCCTAACAGAACAGACAGTGAGTACTCATTTGATAATGGAAATCTAAGATTCAGTATTAGCCCTACAGGAGATAGTTATTACTATTATTCCGGCGGGACAAAGTACACGAAGACTGGCACTGATACTGTAGACATAACAGACACATCTGGTCTCTGGTATATTTACTTTAATGGAGCGACTCTAACAGCAACACAGACATGGGCTGACAATCTTATTACAGAGAAGTGTTTAGTAGCCTTTGTAAACTGGTCTAGTACAGATGCAGAGGCGAACTATATAGCAGAAGAGAGACATGGACTCTCAATGTCTCCAGAGACTCATGAGCACTTACACGAGACACTAGGAACAGTCTGGTACAACGGTCTAGGTCTAACATCAATAGCTACAGGCCAAGATGGCTCAGCTGACAGTCATGCTCAATTAGGATATGGCTCAGGTGTAATAGCTGATGAAGATATTCTCTTTGAGATTGCAGCAGATACAGCTCCAGCTCAGATACCAATGTTCTATATGACTGGTGCTAGCGGCGAATGGAGAAGACAAACTGCTACTAACTTCCCTGTGGTCAATTACTCAGGTGGAGACAATCTACTTGCCTACAATGAGTGGACTGGTGCTACCTGGCAGCTATCAGAAGTATCAAACAATGACTTTGTTCTAACTCATCTAATAGCCACTAATGATCCAGACCAGCCAATGATTGGTGTTGTTGGCCAAGAAGAATATCCTACATTAGCTACAGCTAGAGCTGGAGCAACAATAGAATTAGGACAGATATCATCAGAGAACTTCCCATCAGCAGAATATAAGCTGATAGCTACAGTTATCTATCAGACAAAGACAACATTTACCAATACAGTAAAGGCAATCATAGCCTCTACAGATGAGGGAGCAGACTATATTGACTGGCGGACAACTAATGTTGCTCCAAGCACAGGACTAGTCACAGACCACGGTTCTCTATCTGGCCTGGCGGACGACGATCATAGTCAATATCTACTGGCTGACGGAACAAGAGATGCTGACTACATTCAGTTTACTACTGGAGAGGCGGCACCAACTCATTCTGAAGGTCTACTGTTCTATGATGACAATGCTAAGACACTAGGCTTCCATACAAAAGAAAATGACGTAACTCTAAATATCGGCCAAGAAGAGTTTATTCTAGCAACGAATAAGACTGGCTCACAGATAAACAATGGACAAGTAGTCTATATTAATGGCGTCCAGGGAAACAGACCAACAGTAGCTCTAGCAGATGCATCAGATGGAGACATATCATCTAAGACAATTGGTGTAGCAACACATAATATCCCTAATAATACCAATGGATACATAACTACATTTGGAATTGTAAGAGATATAAATACAACAGGACTAGGTCTTGGCAATGAGATATGGCTTACAAGTACACCTGGGGCCTTTGATGATGAGCAAGAAGAAGCACCGTCTTATTCAGTAAGAATAGGATATGTTGTAGCAGTAGATAGTTCTGATGGAATAATCTTAGTATCGATTGTAAACCGTGGAGATTTAAGTAACCTTCATGACGTACATATTGATACTCCATCTGACGGCGAAATCATAAAATACAACGCCAGCAACAGCAGATGGGAGAACACTCAGAGTTCTATAATATCTGAAGACACAGATGTAGACAGTGGAGACACAGTAATAGATTCCTTCAGTGTAGGATCCTATGATGCATGCTTCTGGGAATATGTCCTTTGGAATGCTAACTCTGGTACAAGTAAGAGAGCTGGAACTATAACAACCACATGGGATGAGGTTGGTGGAACAGTGGTCTACTTTGACTCTTCAACAAGTGATATAGGCGACACAACAGATGCTGTACTTTCAGTAGAATATGAACCCAGTGGCTCACAGATTCAGTTAATTATGACTACAACAATAGACAACTGGACTATTAAAGCCAGCAGAAGAACTCTTTAAAAACTATTTCCATTATAAATAACTAAAGAAATATATTGGCATGAAACAATACTCACGTGAAAGTACTGAACTTGAAGCTATAAACTACTGTATTTCTGCTGTAGAAAACTGCATGAGAGCACTAGAAACAGAACTCAGAAAGAGACATACAGAATCTAGAGGACACAGAAAAGCTATAGCAATTCTTGAGCATACTATATCTAGACTCAGCGATAAGAGAATGAAGAACGAAATCTCAAGGATAAACCGTCCTCTTATGACTAGTTCATCAGGATGGATAGACGAGTTGTCTCTATTCTAAAAACTGCTTGACCTAGAAAGAGAAGAAAAGTAGGTTCGGCTCTTACAGATTGTCTGTACAGGACCGGAAGAAGGAGAATGAAAAATGTCGTACATGAGAACACACACAAACAAGAAGAATTATCAAGTAACACGGAAAGCGAATGAGAGACAGGTAAAGAACGATTGCGGAGCCTATGTTTACAAGACATCTATTTGGACATCTCTAAACAGATTCTTAGTTCTTGGTATTGAAGGAAATTCCTATTACGTCAGCGATGTAAAGAAGTTTGATAGAAGCAACAAGGTACTTTTGAAGTGTCTTAAAGAGAATGGAGTACGTACAGTAAATGAGATTGTCAGAGTGAGTGATGAGGGATTGGCTGTGAAGAATGATCCAGCTATCTTTGCTCTCGCGAAGGCATCAATGAGCACAGATCTTAAGACACGGAAGGCTGCCTTTGCAGCTCTACCGAAGGTCTGTAGGATTGGTACTCATCTCTATATGTTTGAGGCGTTCAGAAAGGATCTTGAGGGTGGATGGGGCCGGACACATAAGGAGTCTATAGCCAAGTGGTTCACAGATAAGGATCCTAGAAAACTGGCCTATCAGGTTGCTAAGTACAAGCAACGTGAAGGTTGGTCAGCAAGAGACTTGCTGCGGAAGTCTCACCCAGTAGCTGAGAATCCAGTACATGATGCAATCTTCAAGTGGGTTGTATCTGAAGGCAAAGAGGTAAAGGAAGGTCTTCCTGAGTTTTTGCATGCCTGCAATGAGGTGAAAAATGCTCCTCTCAAGAGGGCATTAGAGATTATCAGAGAGTACAGGCTTCCAAGAGAAGTTTTGCCTACTGAGCTGCTGAACGACAAGGATGTCTGGTCAGTAATGCTAGAGAGTATGCCTATTACAGCTACCATCAGGAATCTCGGTAAGATGAGTTCCATTGGCATCTTGGGACCTAACTCTGCTGGTCAGAAGCTTGTCTGTGAGAGGATCACCAACACAGAGAATCTGCGTAGAGGAAGAGTTCATCCTATGAACATTCTTATCGCGCAGAGGACATACATGAGAGGAGAAGGAGTCAGAGGTTCTCTGAGCTGGAAGATATCTCCTACTATAGTCTCTGCACTTGAGGATGCATTCTATGAGTCCTTCAAGACAGTAGAGCCAACAGGCAAGAGATACATGTTGGGGCTTGATGTCTCCCCATCAATGGGTTCTACCTGGGGTAGATCAGAGCTACAGCAGCTTGGTCTTGATGCAAAGACAATCGCAGCAGCTATGGCAATGGTAACCTTGAGAACAGAGAAGTATAACTCATTTATCATGGGTTACTGTGATAAACTAGTTGACCTAGAAATCAACAAGAATATGTCTCTAGACCAGGTGAAGAAAAAGCTAGAACGTCACAACTGGGGTTCTACAGATTGTAGTAAGCCTATGTTGTGGGCAGCCAAGAATAAGGTACCAGTTGACGTATTCGTTACATACACGGATAATGACACTAACACTGGAAGGCATCCTATGGCGACTCTGGAGGAGTACAGAGAGAAGATGGATATTCCAGCAAAGATGATTGTATGTGCTACTGAGCCGCATAGATTCAGTGTTGCTGATCCAGATGACGCTGGATGTCTTGATATTTGCGGTTTTGATTCTTCTACTCCAAGAATCATCTCACAGTTTTCAATGGAGGAAATCAATGCCAAACAGAGACGGCACGGGGCCTAATGGTAAGGGACCTCGGACAGGAAGAGGTAAAGGTAATTGCCCACCAAAGAAAAGCAAGTAAGATCTACAGACAAGACACCTAAAGAATAAGAATTGTTTAATTCTTATCACATCAAAAAATGATCTTGGGTCGAATATAGATGGTTATCAAATGTGTTGTGAAAACCGTGGCTACGTGGCCAGTCACATAACAAAACGTGTCCTTCCGAACCGGCCACATTATCATCATCTATAGAAACCTTACCCAAGATCTCTAATAATTAGACACTAGCATTGGGGAATGCGCTGACGAATCGATTGTCTACTCCTTAGGTTTGTCAGAAAACTAGATTCGACTTCTAGGTGTCTGTCAGTTAAAACAGGAGGAAAGTGACATGTCTGAATACAGTTTGGCCTGGAGACCGAGGAAAAGAGCTGTACAGTCTAAACTTACAGATAGAATTACAAGAATAAAAGACTTTGATCACAAGAAGATAATAACTCTATGCGGACCTGATCTTGATGGTACTGTAGGCACTTACGAGATGTACGGTATGCACAAGAATGGAATCATCTTAGCTGAAATAAATAAATCTCAAGTTTGCAGAGCTATACTTCACTCTTCTAAAAAGAACATAGGAAATAAGGAATATCTCCTTAAAGACAACAAGAAAGCACATCTAATAAATGGAGATGTATTTGATATAGCACATTGCTACAAAAACAAGATATCAGGATTTGATTTTGACTTTTGTACAACATTAACAAATGAAAAAATACATAAGATTTATGCAACTGTAAAAAACTCCATGGTTGAAGACGTATGGGTTCGGATTACGACTTGTCACAGAACTCACAGCAAGCAAAAACTAGGAGAAATGCTAAAATACATGAAGCAAAAATTTCTTGAAGAGTTCGATGAGATCGATACATGTATAGAGACATACAGAGATAACATTTCGCCAGCAATGAATGTTTGGCAAATGATTATGAGGAGAAAAGAAATAAAGGAGCAGAAAATGACACGTAAGATGGGCGAACTGAAAGAGCAAGAGAAAGACATGCTTCGTATTCTCATCGATCACAAGAACCTCTATAGAAGTATTACTGTCTATAATGAGGCTGACATTGCTAACTTGTTCGGAGTTAGCAAAGATACAATCTCAGCTCTTAAGGCAGTAAGCACAATGAGAAATAAGAAAAGCAGGGGTTAACAAATATGAGAGAAGTCAGATCCAAACAATTCGCAAACGGAGCTGTTTATGCTCTGGTGACTGATGATGGATACCCTATAGAAGTAACAGACACACATCTGCCAATCGATACAGCTGATGCAGCCAGAACAGGAAACAACTATCTCAAGGGTACTAAGTTTGGAGACAGATCTGAAAGATGGATGATTGGTGTGTCTTGTATGTCAGGATGTCCTATAGGCTGTAGGTTTTGTGCTACAGGTCAACTGAAAAAATACAGAGACCTGACAGCAGAAGAGATAGTTGACCAAGTTCAGTTCGTTATTAAGAAAAATCCTGAATTCAAGTTCACTAGTGCCAAAGAATTCAAGGTCAACTATACCAGAATGGGAGAGCCATTTCTAAATATAGAGAATGTACGTAAAGCGATAGAAGAGATAGAGAGTAAATATCCCGGTACTCATCATTATATCTCTACAATTGGCTTAACTGATTCCGACTTCAGCTGGATAGAGGACAACATCACGCTCCAAATCTCACTGCACTCATGCATTGAGCAGAGGAGAGATTGGTTGATTCCGTACAAGAGTAAGATGTCGATCAGAGAGCTGGGTATGATTCGGACAAAAAGCGCCAGGAAGACCACTATCAATTTGACTCTGCCATCAGCAGAAGATTATGATAGTAGTGTTTTACGGAGGAACTTTGATCCATATCACTTCTTCGTAAAACTGTCTCCAGTTAACCAGAATACTGTAAGCATCAATAATGATGTATGCGGTATTCTCCAGCCAATGCAGGAGGAATGATGAAAGAAATTGTTGACAGCATCAGAGACCTTGGATACGATGTCGCAATCGCCATCGCCACAGAGGCGGAGGTTGAAGCTGGAGCTGCTTGTGGGCAGCTCAGCATCATCGTTGATTGAAAATTGGCTGTTAAGGTTTGGCTCAGCCTCAAATGGGCCACTCATACCGGGAAGTAGCCGAATTGGTACAGGCAACAGAAAGATTCCTTAGTGAATCTTGCTCACTTGAGCCGAAGTTAAGGGTTATCGCATGGAGCTGTGACATGTAGGTTCGAGTCCTGCCTTCCCGGCAGTACTGCTATAGCTCAGCTGGAAGAGCGCTAAAACATCCTTGGTCCTCTTGCTCTTTAGAGCCGATATCTGAGGGTTATCGAATTAAAATCGAGAGGTCGCAGGTTCGAATCCTGCTAGCAGTACAATACTGAGCCGACTAAGTCTTGGTTATCATCAAACCATTAATTTGACACGAACTCCGAGGCTTAACAACTTGTTCAGTAGTCATTTAGGGAGTGTAGCTCAATTGGTAGAGAAAACATCTTCTCTGACCATTTGCTCTTCAGAGCCGATCTGGAGAAGGTTATCATCAATATGTTAAATTGAAGGTTTCTGGTTCGAGTCCAGACACTCCCACAAGAGAGCCGAAGTTAAAGGGTTATCGGTAAACACAATTGTCCAAAAAAACAATCATTCTTGGTTCAAATCCAAGTGCTCTGGAAGACAGAGTATGGTGAAATCAAAAAGCCCTTTGCAAACCTTGCTCTCTAACTATTTCCTTTGTTGGTCTTGTCCTATAGGGCCGATAATGAAGGATTATCTTGCAGGTAGCTTAATAGAAATAAGAGCGCTAGAACCATAGTTCTAGAGATCCCAGTTCAAGTCTGGGCCTGCAAACTGATGAGCCGAATGATGACAGTTATCTTTCAACACGGTTACCTGTTATCTAGCAACTTGTTCATCTTATACGGGGATAGTGTAGTGGTTAGCACGCGTAAAACATCTTCGCTATCTTTTGCTCATTTGAGCCGCTAAGCTGAAGGTTAACGTCATTCGGAGACCGTAGCGTAGGTTCAAATCCTACTCCCCGTGCTAGTTAGTCCTACCAAACAGTAAACAACAAGAAGAGGTATTAGAGATGGCAAAAGAAGAGCTGAATTATGTCGGGTCCACCAAGAAACAGATTTGGGATGCCTACAATGAGATTCTCAGTGAGATGAAGAAGAGCACTGGGCCGGTATCCACAACAGAGATTGCCAAGAAGAGGAAGAACGAAGAGTCCATCAATACAGCCATGAGTGAAGACTTCGTCCCTTTAGCATTCTCGCTGAAGGATTTTGCTGACAGCATCACTGAGGCAGACAGTAAGTTTGCAGAGCTGAACAGGGCAATTGACCTGAAGAAGCAAGAGCTCAGAGAGATCCATAAGGTTGAGGAAGTGGCCAACAGTGCAGCTGCATTTGCTGTTGCTCAGGAGGAGCAGCTTCAGAAGCAGAAGGAGTATCTTGAGGGGCTTGAGGCTGAGTTTCTTGAGGCACTTGAGGAGAGGAAAAAGTCAGAAGAACAAAGAGTTGAAGACTGGGAGTACATCTTCAGAATGAAGAAGAGGGATATGCAAGATGAGCTCAACAAGAAGCTCTTAGAGAGAGAACTGGCTATGGACGAGAGAGAGAAAGCTCTTGGTGAGACTGAAGAAGTCATCAAAAATCTGAAGTCTGAGATCTCCATGTTGAAGTACTCCTTTGACGGCAGGGTTGATGATAAGGTTGAGAAGGCCAAGGAAGAGTTGATCAAAGATGCTGACAATGAAGCCAGATTGTTCAGGACACAGATTGAGTCTCAGCTAGCCATCAAGGATGAGGAGAATAAGTCTCTGAAATATAAGATTGGTGACATGGCCAAGGTGATCGACCAACAGAAGGACATGATTTCTGAGATGCAGAACCAGATCAACAACATGGCTACAGCTGCCCTGAAGGCACAAGGCGACGCAAAAACAATTAACAAGGTCGCAGAAGTTGTTGCCTCAGGCGGCAACAAGAAATAAGATGTTATCTGCATAGGCAAGGCAAGGCGTTCTACAAACCCCTTCGTTCCTAGTCTTGTCCATGCATTTTTAGCCCGTAGCTCAACTGGTAGAGTGTCATGATGGTATCCTAGGACCCCTTTCCCCTCCCGCATCACTCCACTTGATGTGGAGACCAATGAAGATGAAGGTTCAAGTCCTTCCGGGCTAACCAACAAACAAGGAGTAAAAGATGGTAGACAAGAACAAGACAGAGATAGTTTGTGTTTTAGACAGAAGTGGTTCTATGGCTTCTATCTGGAAGGATATGATAGGAGGACTGAACTCCTTCATCAAGGAACAGAAAGAGCAACCAGGCGAGGCCAATATCACTCTAGTAGTCTTTGATACTAAGTTTGATCTATTGGCAAGCTCAGAAGACATCAAGGACTTCAATCTGATGGAGGCTATGGGGGATATCCGTCCGAGAGGAATGACAGCACTACATGATGCTATTGGGATGACAATCAACTCTCTTGGTAGACAACTTAGCAACATGAAAGAGGAAGATAGACCAGGAAATGTCATCTTCTCAATCGTCACTGATGGATACGAAAATGCCAGTAAAGAGTCTAACCTGGAGACAATAAATAAGATGATCACTCATCAGCAAGAGAAGTACAGTTGGGTTTTTACTTATCTTGGCGCGAATCAAGACTCATTTGAAGTTGGCCAAGAGCTTGGACTCTTAAACTGCTTCTGTTCTGATATTGATGATTTGAGTTCTGATGGAGTAAGAGCTGTATATTCTTCTGTATCTCATGCAGTAAGTAGATGTCGGAGTACAGGAGCAGAGGGATATACGGCTGCAGCTGCATGTGGAGCAGCAGAGAGTCTTGATGAGATCTATAAGCAGAAGAAGAATGAAACTTCCACTAGTGATAGCAATTAATATTGCTTTTGCCGCCCTATCATTCTATGTTGGGGTTCAATATGAGTCTGAGAACTGTAAACAACGCCTCTATGAGGCAGATGTCTATTACGGCAATGAGCTGTATGGACTGAATTTGATGTTACTTGATTGTAAGGAGAAGAAAGATGACGAGGGAAGAAAGCATCAAGCAGAGCCAGGAGAAATACCGGCAAGTCAGAGAGAGGAACAAACAAGAGATACAGAAGAGGAAAGAAGGCGTAGCCTACATCCATGAGAACAAGATTGATTGCTTTATCATGGTAATAAACTACTATGACGTCTGCGTGGCACACAAGTGGGATGGAGATGACCTCTGCTTCTCTATGTGCTTCAAGTCTCCTAAGGATGAGTTCTCTGCCAGGATTGCTAAGGGTCTTCTTGGCAATGCTATGAAATATGAAACCAGGGACAGATTTGTCAGAATCCCTCTGAAGGATGAGAAGAAGTACCTGAAAAAGCAGAAAGGAATCAGACAATTCATCTGTGGTTCCATTATCTGTAATGCTATGGTTAATGATATGATGCCTGAATGCATTCGGAGAGATGTGCTGTATTCTGAATCCTGCGTCCCTGGTGTCATCAGAGAGCTGTAAACCATCTAGATCCCCAGTTTGGAGTTTTGCGTATTTTGTCCAGGCTGGGGATTTTTATATCTGGAGAATGAGTATGCTGTACTTTACTGCTGATCTCCATCTAGGGCACGAGAACATCATCCGGCTTTGTGAGAGGCCGTACAAGAATGCCAGTCAGATGGACAGTAAATTAATAAAAAACTGGAACTCGGTTATCAAAAACCATACTGACATTGTATATATTCTTGGTGACTTCTCGCTGCGGGGGAAAAGCCATGAAGACTGGTATATAAACATCCTAAGAAAACTTAGAGGCAGGAAGATACTCATTCTTGGCAATCATGACAGGATGAACCCATTCGACTATGTAGAGCTAGGATTTGAGTCTGTACATACAAGTCTAATCATAGAGAATGAGATACTTCTCTGTCATGACCCTGCATGGTCTGTAGCTGTCCCTAAGGGATGGATAACCTTATGTGGACATGTACATGATGCCTTTAGGTACTTGGCTACTCCTAGAAACATAATCAATGTCGGAGTTGATGTCTGGGACTACAGGCCTATCAGTTTCAATGAAATTTTTCAATATACGTTAATTCACAATCCTGATAGTGTTAAGAGAGGACATAGATGTGATTTCTTAAAGGAAGAGCAGGGATGAGAATACAGATACTCAGTGATATTCATCTTGAATTCAGGAGTGAGAAGGATAAGCCTCTAATTCGGCCTGATGTGGACTATATTGTCTTTGCTGGTGATATTGTGACTTCTCCGAAATGTGCAGATAAGTACTTTAGAGAGGTAAGAGAAGAGACAGATGCAAAGTTGATATATGTCTTAGGGAATCATGAATTCTACGGACAGACACATCCTGATGTCATCAAAGAGTACACTGAGATCTGTAATGCTATAGATGGACTTTATCTATTAGACAGGGCTCGTGTTTTCTTCAAAGAGCATGCTGTTACGTTTGTTGGCACGACACTGTGGACATCTTACAGAGATGGACAAGACCAATACGCATCTGAGAGCTATATGAGTGACTTCCGAGCTATAAGGACAGTAGACCATGAAGGCAGGATAAAATTCATAGACTCTAGAGACATTAGAAGAGAGCACACTAAGAACAAGTTATTTCTTGAAAACAATCTCTCAAGAAACTGGGATGAGACCTTAATTATGGTAACTCATCATGCAGTAAGTCCACAGAGCACACCTACAAAATATATAGCTAGTAGGACCAATGGAGCATTCTATGAAGACTTAAGGCGTCTCATATCCGACAGGGCACCAGATCTCTGTATTCATGGTCATACTCATTATGCTTGCAACTACCAAATTAACCAAAGTCTTGCAATCTGTAATCCTATGGGTTATTTATTTGAAAGAAATAATGGTTTTAGAGAAGCTTTAACACTAAAAGCAGATAAAGAGACACCTATCATGATAGAAGAAGTCTTATAATGAGATTAGTAAGTTATCATTGTGACAATTGTGGATTTCAAGAAGACAAGTTTTATGATACCGATGAAGACATAAAAGACATGTTAAGCCACTTCTGTCCTATGTGTGGTGGAGTCATCAGAAGGTGGAATGCTAAGAACTGAGATTATGGACACAGACTATTAATATTTATATTCTTAATATATGTACTAATTGATGGACCTATAGCTCAATCGGTAGAGCACCGTTCTCATAAATCGGTGGTTTCCGGTTCAATCCCGGATGGGTCCTCTAGAGCAGGAGTCTTAATGTTAAAGGAATTAAAAAAAGCACTAAGTGCACATGACTGGTATCACGAAATGTCTGACGACTACACTGTTTATCGTGATGGCAGGAACGATAAGCACAGAATGTTAGATTTAATTGGTAGAGCCATTGAAGCTCATGGCGATGAAGCTAGAAAGATAGTCAAGGACTTCTATCTCATGAAACAGGTACATGCACATGCTGTATTTAACCCCTACAGAGTGCTAAAACACTATATGTGAGATTTCAGCGAAATAGCTGAATGATGAATTATGGGTCTATAGCTCAATTGGACAGAGCCCAGGATTTCTAATCCTGTTGTTGGGGGTTCGAATCCCTCTAGGCCTGCAAAATAAGGCACCATGGTGGAACTCGCAGACACGTCAGACTTAAAATCTGATTCCCGAAAGGGAGTCCCGGTTCAAGTCCGGGTGGTGCTACCATTATTACAGTGTGGCTAAAACTCCTATATAGGCTGATTTTGGAAAAAATTTTTGCGCAGAGTTTATAGAAAAGTTCTAGATTCTGAAATCTGGAATACGGGATCAATTTGTTGAGGCCAACAAGATGATAACCATATTCCTGGCGTTGGGAAAATGGTCTAGTCAGTAATTCTGACCTTTACATTTCCTCTAGTCTCACCGTAGATCTCATAGATATGAACATAATCAGAATATGCTGGAGTTTCGCAGAGGATACCTGTAGCGCCTGCTTTATCATGAGTGGTATCAGTGACACTGACTGAACCTATTGTACCAACAGATGGTTGTTCTGCTGTTAGGGTTAGAGTTGATTCTTCAAGCTCAAAGGTAAGGATGATGTGGGTTCCTAGAGTGTAGCCAGTACAGGCAGAGCTAGCTATAGTTGCTCTGTTCTGAGAGCTAGGTGTCTTAGTAAAGTTTTCTATTTGTACGTATGGGTTGCCACCGGAGTCAACATAGAGAGACCCACAATAACCGTGAGCAGCATCATCGCTTGCGATTCTATAGTTGAGTCTGCCAAAGATGCCGACTCTAGAATCATTAGCATCAACGCTAACTTCAGCTATGACGGCATAGTCTCTAACATATGGGTTAGCATCCCATCTCTCCCAGCCGGTATTTTCTCCTCGTGCAGTATTGGAATAGATTTCCCAACCAGAGTTTACTTGTTTAATTATGTCCCAATCAGAGCCAAGATTATAATCATCTGCTCTATCCCATACTTCAACATACTTGTAGAAGTTATCCTCATTGACCTTACCGTATGTTGGATCTCTCTCACCGAGGAGTATGGCACCTGTATCGTTATTATCTGTGTACTGTTCAACCCACTTATAGTCTATGTCATAAACATCAGGCTCAGACCACCATCCTCCACCTCTATAAGATACAGATGCTGAAGAGTTCCAGTCTGTTCTATCAAATGGAGCATCAATGTAGTTATATCCTACAGAACCAGAATTATTGACTATAAGACCTGCTCCATAGTCCTTATGTTGCCAAATTTCAATAATTAAAGAAGTTTCTAGACGTGCCTGAGCTGCTTCTTTAACGTAACCTCCCCAGTAACAAATAACTTCACATGAAGTGTATCCGCTTGGATCATAGGATCTAAGTTCTATGACTGGGTCTTGTGCGGCATGCCAATAGATATTGTGATAGTCTCTTGATTTACGATCACCTGGACCAACCCAAAGTTCTAATCTACGGTCAGCACCATCATCTATACGGAGCATACAGAACTCTGAGGTAACATTGATAAACATAGCTGGAGGGAGCCAAGCTAGTCTTAGCCTCATAAATCTAGGATCAACGACATTAGTCCATGTAGCTACTTCAGTCTCTCTAATAAGACCTTTAGGAGACCAGCTTGAAGGCCATAGGGTATTAAGCTGCATCATAGGAGAGTCATGATGTATATTCTGACCTTCTCTATAAACACGAGAGTAAGCTCTCCATTCGTTCTCATCTTGATCTGGTCTACCATGAGTAAAATCTAATGCCGAATTTTCTCTCCACCACCAACCTCTAGGAGGATGTATGTAGTATGTTCTGCATCTTCTAGTGATAAAAATATTATTTGTTGTGTCTCCAGGGGCGTTATTAGTTCGTGTATAGCCTGCAGTAGTATCTGAATCTGCCAGCCAGCTCCAAGATGTAGTTAGATAATTTCCATTAAAGGCTGGAGAGTAATTATATCTGAGATATGCATAATAGGAATCAGATGGCCTCTGGATAACATTATCTAAAAAATTATGCGTGTATGGTTGTCGGTATTCCTGAACTATCTTAGAGCCTGTATCTGGATTCTCTTCTACACCGCCCATTAGGAGAACCATATCTGTACCGTCATCTTCTGAAATAATAGATGTAAATCTCCATCTAGACCATAGTTCTTGGAAATATGATTCGCCAGAGTAGTCTTCAGGATCACCTGATTCTAGACCTGCTGTAGGTTGTTGTTGTTCTATTTCCCAGGAGGAACCATCCCAGGTAATGGTCCAAAACCCTCTATGAATATCGTTAGTAACTGGATCTTCACCGCCGTAGATCCAAATAGTATCTGTACCGTCATAATACAGAGCATGTCTTATTAGAGAGTCAGGTAGAGTACTAGAAGAAACATCTATTAGGTCTTCACTGGCTGAAGAAGAAGATGGATCTACACGTACAACTCTCAAGAAGTTATAGACTGAAGTTGTGCCGCCGATAACAACAACAAGGCCATCAAGATCTCCACCATTACAGTAGATTGCTTCAGCATTAGCATCTGCTGTAGGCATAAGATTCGTGCCTATCTCAGTAATGCCGTAAGATGAATAATCTACAGCAAGAACAGTATCTGTATATCCAGATGTATCTTCGCCGCCAATAACATAGGTAGTATCTGTACCATCAAATGCGACTGCTGCACCTACTCTAGGAGCTGAATATGTTGTTTCTAGACTGCGGGCATATGAAGATAATGACTCATAAGAAATCACTTTCATATTTGTACCGGAGACAAGACCCATATCTAAAAGAACTACTTTACTTTCTGTACATCCAGCTATTCTCTTCTCCTGATCCACAGAAAGACTTGTGTCTACAAACAACTCTTCTATGTCTCCAGTATTCTTAGAGACATCCCATAGATGAAAGACACCTGCAGAAGAGACAGGAGTGCCATCAATAGTAGCAGCAGGTCTATTAGCCACAATAATAGCTTGATAATCAGAATTAATTACTTTCTGGATATCATGATAGTGGCCTGGACCTACATTTTGAGTATCTGGAATTTGGATAGCAAGATCAGGAATTAATCCACAACCTGAACCATGGTACTCCATGTGTTTGACAGTTTCATCTAGATGTTCGACATTGGCTCTATTGTAGGCATGGTAACTAGGTCTATAGTCTTCAGGCTGACCATGGCTTTCAGTATTCCATTGGTTCCAGTGAGAGTTAGTAAATTGGTTGTCTCCTTGTTCATGTTCAATAAGAATAGCATCTCTATAGGTAGTACATCCTTGAATAATATGCGCCCAAGAAATGACATAATCCATGTTATAGTTACATGCACTCTGATAGGTCTCTTTGTCTGAGTCAATCTGGACAAAGTCCACCTTATTGAACTCAGTAACCATAGCAACAGGAATAACATCACCATTGTCTTCCTTTAGGCGGGTACTCATCCAGCTATGGAAGTGAGGTCTATATCTACTTCTAAAGTAGTTAATCCATAGATCAGGAGCATCTTCTTCACGAACACGCTTAGCTTGTCTAGCCTTTTGATGTTGCCAACAGGTTACATCAAAGAATGCTCTATACCAGTCATAAGGATCTAACTGTCTATAGCATCTATCTCTAGACTGATAACGAGCACCGTCACCTACAGTAGAGTGTTGATCCATGTGAAATGCTATAGGCACAGGATCACCTCCATTACCTGTAGTTAACCAATCATAAATTACTTGTGCTTCAGGTAAATCTAGTACAACAGCACCTTTAGATTCAGTAAGAGATGGAGTATATTCTGTCCAGAACCAAGGCCATACACGATTAAGATTAACGAGCTGATCTACACCACTTGGATGAGGACCATACTTCATGCAATAGCGATTATTAGAAACATATCCATCAGGATTACAGATAGGAATAAAAAATATAGTATAGTTGTCCCTTAAAGACTGAAAATCTGAATGAGTCATCAAAATTTCCATAGCCTTAAAGGTACCTGGAAGACCGTCTACCTCATTACCGTGTACTACAGCACTTACAAGAATATGTTGTCTATCTGAAGGACCAAGTTGAAAGTAGTCTATATCTCTACCCTGATAACTTTGACCAAGCACGCCTCTGGTAGCAGAAGGAACATCTGCTTCGAAATCATCTAGAAGCTGAATAGCATAATCTGTAGTGTTACCAGAAACGTAATAAGAGTACTGATCATAAGCTGTGTATCCTTGACTGGAAGGAAAGGAATAATACAACTCAGGATCCACAATACTAGTCTCTTGTATTCTATCCTCTAGAATACGTGGAGTGTTGTCATTAACTCTACGACCCGTTATAGGGCACCATGCAGGAGAATTCCTGCTAAACGACATATCGTCGAAGCTGAGCCTCCTCATACAGGACTCCTATTAGTATGTGACTTGTTTACTTACGGCAAGAGCTTGAGCATAGAATACTAGATCATCATCTCCATACTCACCATCATGAATAACTTCTAAAAGAATCTTATCTTGGTCATCAGAATCAGTATCAGTGTTGTACCAGGGAACGTTATTCCACTCACTAACAACAAGAACTAGGCTACCAGAATCATATTGACTATCGTCAGTTAAATCGTCATGAAGATTGATCTGACTTAATGTTCTACTGTTAATTCTTGCAAACTCATACCTAGAATCACTATCGTAAATAACAACTCCCTCATCAGACTCCATAATGTCATTAGTATTAACCTCAATGTAGTCCTGTCCTACAGGAGTAGCAGCAGTAGTCGATGTCTGTCTAGCCATACTCATGCCGTTCCAAACTATCTCTCTACCTACTTTATTTGTCTTCTGGTGAACAAGTACTCTAAATGGAATTTCTACATCAGCGGAGCCTGTGTCTGTCTTTGCCCAAACGCGCAACCAGATACAGTTACCAAAATTACTGTTAACAGCTAGTTCAAGCAATGCTGAACCAGTATAAGACAGAGCACTACTTTGAACAACAGATGTTTCTTCAGCAATATTTATCTTGAGAGGATTAACTCTGTTCATGACATGTCTCCTTTAACTCCTCCACGGCCTGTAGCATAGTCTCTCATCTTCAGAGAAAGCATTCTAGCAGTGGCTTTATGTAATGGTCTTCTACCAATAACACATCTAGGAATCCATGTATCAGCCATTCCTAGTGATGCGCCATCAGAACCAATGTATAGATTACTAGCTGATATGCCAGTAGGATACCAAGTTGAAGGATCAAACTCTGTATCTATTTTTCTACCATTAACATATAGATAGGAATAGTTAGAGCCTTCTCTCTTGTTCCATGTAAGGACAAAACCTATGGCCTCCCAATCTACCCAATCATTACCAAATTGGTGATATGCGTAATTATCAGTATTGTCGTCTTGCTGAACAACAAGGTTATTATATGTGGAAGAAAACATTATACGTATTCTCTGTATACCACTTTCCCAGTTAAATAACTCTCCATAGGTTGAGAATTCTGAATTGCCATCATAATCTAGATGTCCATTAGATACTGATCTTTCAGGCATAATTACAGACATCGCCAACCAACCTGAATATGGAATAGCAAAATCAGAATTAGAAGTACCTATAAGATAATCCCCACGTTGTTGACCGTCGTTAACAGGTGCTCTAAGAATATATTGCATAGAGGACCATGAGCCATAGACCATAGGAGCTGCAATGTACCACCTTCCAGTATCCACAGGAAAACTCATACCTATATAGGAAGAATCACCACTTGGTGGTACTTGCAGATAACCACAATACCATCCTCTAGTACCAGGAAGAGCACGCCAAACAGTATTAGAACTAGTGGTCCTAGTGCCTGAAGATGTATTGTCTCCTAGTTCAACACCAGAAGTATCTGGATCATTTCCGTCAACACTTTTAACAAGAACCTGAAAGACCCTATTGTATGTTGAGCTTCTACTAGAAGACTGCTCAATTACAACTGCTTGAGCCTCACTATCTGTATCAACGTAGGTGGTGTTACCGTGTGTTACACCACTAACAATATCAGGAGCAGTACCTAATTGACCTAGCTGTCCAGAAGTTGTAGGGCTAACAACACTAAAACCAAGATTAGTATCTGACCAATCGTTATACATATAGTTATAAGTGTAGCCTTCAGTAAAATCTCCAACTGAACCAAGAACTTTATTTTCGTCTGTTTCTTCTGTCGTATACTCGAATCTTTCATTCGAATTAGACCATGCTCCAACATCATCTGTAGTTACAGTATCATTAGTAGTAAGAGAAAATTGTACTCTTGATGTTCCATCCTTAGCTATACCATTGCCAATTTTCATGTGCATAGGGTCCCAGATAAAGCAAGGTTTAAAATCTCTAAGGATAGAACTTATATTAAATCCTGAGACATGGTTTACTGTCATGGAATTCTCCTATGTTATTTGACTCATCGGGCCAGTGTTTCCTGTTCTAGTATATTGTCTCATCTTTGCAGAAAGAATTCTTGCCTGAGTTCTATGAAGAGGAGACCTACCAATAGCAAATCTAGGAATCCACAAGTCAGCCGCTGACCCACCTGAACCATCACTGCCTATATATATAGCCGAAGGAGACAAATTCTGACTCATCCAATAGGCCCTGCCGAAAACACTAGCCTCTTTCTCACCATTAACATACAAATACGCAAACTCTGAGCCGATAGAAATTCCCCACGTTAGAACAATACCTACTGCTTCAAACTCATTCCAATTATTGCCAATACCTAAAGCAAAAACAATATCTGATGTAACTCCATCATCATAATCTAAGATAAATCTAACTTCATTATGAGTAGAACTCATATAAGCTCTTAAAGTATAATATCCTGAAGCCCAGCTATAGATACCTGCAAAATTGTACTCTGAGGTACCATCATAATGTTGATGGCCTTGAGAAACAGATTTATCAGGAAGGATCATAGACATTGCTAGCCAACCAGACACTGGAATAGCAAAATCTAAATTAGTTGTATAAACGCTATGCTGTCCACGACTATAATAATTAGAATCTATCCTTGGAACTGGAGAGCGAACTATGTTTTCAAATGTAGAATAAGTATTGTACCAATTAGGAGCAGCCAGATACCATCGTCCGGTATTCTGAGCAAAGGACATTGTAATATAGTTAGTAGTAGTAACACCATCAGAGGGACAGTGACTTATAATTGCCCACCAGTCACGAGAACCGGGCAATTGTCTACACCAAACAGTATCAGCAACAGTCCTGGTGCCTGCTGAGCTATTGAAACCAACTTTAACTTTACCTGTAGGGTCTTCTCCATCAAGGCTCTTAACAAAAATCTGAAAAGTTCTATCCCAAGTTGAGCTTTTACTCTGTGATCTTTCTATAACAGCATCTTGTGCCTCTCCATCTGTCTCAACATAAGTAACATCAGGCATAGATGTATGGTAATAAATATCTGGACTAGTGCCTGTTACTTGGCCAAGAGCACCAGACGTTGTAGGAGAGGTAACAGAAAAACCTAGATTAGTAGCATCCCACTGAGCCCACCAATAAGAGGTATATTTGCCATCAGAAAACTCACCAATATCACCAAGAATTTTATCAGGAGTAGTGTCAGGATAAATAACCTCGAATCTATCATTAGCCGAACTCCATACGCAGTAAGGCTCGTTACCAGTAACAGAATCTATATCTTGTAATGTACATTCAACACCAGAAGATCCTTGTGATCCAGCACCAAGAGCAAGGGTAGGATGAACTGGATCCCATATGAAAGAAGCTTTGTATTGTCTAAGTAGAGAATATAGATTAGAACCAAATGGAGCATTAATAGTCATCTAAGAACTCCCATATTCATAGCAAGAGCCTGAACATAAAACACTAGATCAGGGTCTCCTGTCTGACCATCATGTCTTATCTCAACAAGTATCTTCTCTCTATTATCAGGATTACCATCAGTATTATACCAGGGTACATTACTCCACTCGGACACCATTAATACAGAAGTAGTAGACGAAGACCATGGATAGGGATCAGTAAGTGACTCATCAAGACCTATTTTACTAGACAATCTATTAGAACATCTGCCAAGCTCGAATCTAGAATCACTTTCATAGACAACAAGAGCCTCATCGACATCAATCAGACTATTATCAACAGATATTTGATCGATACTAGGATTAAGGTCAGCAGTAAGTGGAGCTTGTCTAGCTAAGCCGTCACCTTGCCAAACCATCTCTCTTCCAAAATAATCTGTAGTTTCGTAGATACGAACGCGGAAGGGGATCTGCATAACAGAAGTACCAGATGCTCTTCGAGCCCAGACCCTGAACCAAAGACAATTACCAGCGTTACCAGTAACATTCATATCTACGGTAACAGTATTTCCATAGGTGACAGATGCTGTAGAAGTAGAATATACAGATGTTTCTTCTATAACATTGTCAGCTAATTCCCATGATCCTGGAGAACCAGATGAGTAACATCTCCATTTAATGTTATCTGCATCTATGATTTCAGCACCCACAGAATAAGTACCTGATACAGGAGGACCTGAAGATGGTGAAGGAGTGAGGCCAACACTATCAAACATTTTATTGCCGGCAATAGTCTGATTAGTAGTAGTATCTACTGCTCCTGTAACATAGACACCATTAGATGAGCGCTGAGTGTAGACTGGTTGTGTATTGTCACCACGCACATAAAGACCACCACTACTAAAGGCAAGACCACTTTGAGTTAGTAAGGCTACTTGAGGTTTACCTGTACCATCATCCTCAATGCCGTCTCCATACGGAGAAGTAGGTGCTGTAGGAGATCCTGTAGGAGATATAATAGAAGCAGTAATTTCTATATTAGCTGTTGAACCACCAGAAACACCACTACAGGACAAAGTACCATAAAGAGTACCAGCAGTAGCATTAGTAAAGCCAAATGTCTCATAGTCCTTATATGTAGATGGATCTGATAGATCAACAACATGCTCATATACTTTTTCTGTTCTACCTGAATCTTGATAAAGTTCTATTGTTACCTGTCCTAGATTAGCAACAGAAGTAAAAAGAAGTTCTTGTCCTATACCTCTAGTAGTAAACAGTGAACTCTCTGTTAGGGTAAAATTCTGACCATCAGTAAGGGAAATTGATGCACCTGAAAACTCAGTAGCATAGCCTTCTGTTATGGCAGTAGCTGTTGCTGCTCTCCATGTAGCAGAAGAGACATCATAAGCTAGAACTTGATCCTGTGTTGCGCCAGAGGCATCAACATCAAGCAGATCACCGATGTAAGAGGAACCACCAGTTATACTCGCTGGCGTCCACATGCCTGTATAGGTGTCATAGGCTAAAACCTGATCTTCAGTCGCACCGGCAGTAGATACATCTGTAAGATCTGACAGCTCAGTAACACCTCCACTAAAGTCATGAACCCAGTGGGCATTAGTAATACCTCCCTCAAGAACATATCTCTTGGTTTCAGAGACAACATAGACAGCCATGCCTTCTTCACGGCGCTCAGTAGTAATAGCATCTCTTTCAGTAAGATTGGCAACAGTTCTTAATCCACCCAGTCCCCATGTGGGATCAGTTACTGGATATACGTCTGTACTATCAGTAGGCGCAAAGAAACCACCAACTGGAACTGCACCTGGAATCGTTGCCATAATATTCTCCTAGCTAACCTGAATGTTAATAGAGCCACCTAAGATATTAGTAGATCTGTGAACTCTATAATTTGTAGTCTGTCCATATGTATTTGTTACCGACACAAGATATGATGTCTGAAATGGAACTGTAAGGCCTGTTGATGTATCAATGAATGATGTTGCTGTTCCAAAGCTAGATGGATAACATATATATTTGTATCCACCACCAACAAAAGAGTATGTTCTAGAGAAGGAACTAGTAAGCATACTTTCTCGAAGAGCTTCAATGTTTGCTTCTACTAGGGGAGTAGTAGTTGACTCTCCATAGTATAGTCTCCATCTCCAATAGTGAGCAAGATCTCTTGTAAATGTAGTACCTTCTGTATTCTGTGCGGAAATTCTAAATGTATGAGAATCTTGGGTGGCGTAAGTTATGGCTCCATGAGTAGTAGATTCTGTACCATCATTAGCTGAGCCAGTAACTAAATCAACAGCATTAGTAACATCTCTAATAGTAATAGAATTTGTAGCTACATTAGAACTATAGGTTGTGCTCCACGTAAACGTAGAGTTAGCAGATAAAACATCACCAACCTCAAATGTAGTAGCACTACCATTAGAAAAGGTAGTAAAAGCTGGTTCCTGATATGGGTACAGAAGAGCATCAAGAATATCATCTAGCGTTGATGAGCTAAATGTAGTACCAGCTTCGATACCACCAACATCTTCTGGCATCGGGGTAGAGTTGGTATATGTATATGTACATGTACAATCTCCACCTGCACCACCTGTACAAACTGGTATTTTATATTCTGTTGATGGAACAGTACCTGGAGATTCACTGTCGGCCATGGTGCCTCCTAGAGATATAGACTAACTTGATATAACATACAGAACTAATACAGTAAAACATTGAGGGCCTCTGTACTCTGGATATTATATCAATAGCCATGTCTTCGTAAAACATCCTATAGAGCATGATTTCAGAAAAAATTCTTTTCAGAACTTTAAGCACTCATATCTATAGAGTAAGATTAACACTGGAGGTGTTTTAAATGGAAAAAGATCCACTCTCAAGTAAGAAATTCATAGCATTCTTCTTCTCTATGGTCGTCATCGCTGGGATAATGGTAACTGCCCTGATGACACAAGAATTTGGATGGGAAATGGTTGTCTTTATGTCTATTGGTATCTTCACTGAAGGATTCTTGTCGATTGGATACATTCTGAAACAAGGATCACTAGACAAATTCATAAGAGGAATAGAGGGACTAAAAGATGTCATCAACTCTAAAGATATGGAATGATTTTCTAGAACTGAGATGGTGGCAAAAGATATTACTTTTCTTGCCACTAATTGTATTAATAATTTTCACTTTGATGCTCGGCAAATGGATAAATGCTGAGAACAATTCAATAAACAAAGAACTTTTAAATGAGCATGAGAAAAGGATTGATGAAAAGGTAGAAAACTGGGAGGAGAAGAGTAAGAAGGAGAGAGACAAGAGAGCTAAGTTAGAAAAGAAGAGAAAGACTATAAATCAAAAGATAGAGGAGAACAGGAAGGAAAATGAGGAAATTATTGAACGTATTGATCATGCTAGGGATGCTAATGAGTTGCTCATTCTCGCAGATGAGCTACGCAGAAAACAAAGAGAACGCACTAGAGCTAGAGCTAACAACAGACGTAGAATCAGAGATTGAAACAGCAAAGAGAACATATCCAGTAATAAATTTAGATTTAGAGTTACCGAAAGAAAAGATAGTAGAATTTAACGGCGAGCCAGGGGTATTTTTTACTCTTAGTCAGTTCCAAACAATACTAGCAATATATTCCAGCTATATTTCTATAGCTGATGAAAACATGATGCTCAATGAGGACTTATATTATCTAAATCTAGAGTATGAATCATGTCTAGCAGAGCTAGAGACGTCGGACAAAATGATAAATACTATAGCAAACGACTCTAAGAAGCTGATAAGTATAGTTCATGATCAATCACAAAGAGAAGAAAAGAATGACAATAGAAGATTTTTTGTTAGAACTCTTATCGGAGCTGGTGGAGTTGTTGTTGGATTAGCGGTTGGGCTTCTTGTAGGAATGGCGACACCATGATGTTAGGTTGTCTATTGACAGCTGGAGTAACTTCTATATTATTATTCCTTACCGTGATCATTGATAAACGAAAACTCTAAATAAAATGGCTAGGTATACCGTAACTGGCAGCGGTCCTGACTGTAAATCAGGTGTCCTAAGGGCTCAGGAAGTTCGAGTCTTCCCCTAGCCACAATGGGGCTATAATTCAATGGGAGAGTTCTGGCTTTGCAAGCCAGCTGTTGTCGGTTCGAGTCCGACTAGCTCCACTGAGTGTCTATCGCTCACTAGTCGCCTAGTTGATTTAGCCCATTGGCTTCTAGGCGGATTTAACAATGGGAAGGTGGACCACCAGCCTTAAATGGTGGTTTTTATTGGACCTATAATTCAGTGGAAGAATACAGAACTTTTAATTCTGTGGTCCCAGGTTCGAATCCTGGTGGGTCCACCATGTCTCTATAACGCAAAAATAGATAGAGAAAGTCATGAGGAAGCAGCATGAGCATGAACATTGTCATCAGAGGCAAGAGAGAAGTAATAGTAAAGAGAACAAAGAAGGAAGAGATACAGACATATTCATTCGATGCCATGCAGACACCTACAGAGGTGACTTACGAAATTATGGACAGCAAGGACAAGATAAAGAGCTATAGAGAGTGGGCTTGCAGTGTAGACCCATATCATGGAAGTGTATTCAACAAGTGGGTCAAGAGGATGAAAGAAGAGGGATGTGAGATTGAGTTCTCAGTAGTCTAAGGACAAGACAATGAATCATCTAGAAGTGGCAGAGATAGTGTTACGTGATCTAAAGCTAGCCAAGCTAGCAAGAAGCCTAATGGGAGGCGTCAGGTACATTCATGAGTCTGACAAGGAGACTCTACAGAGAGTAATCAAAGAATACACAGACGCTAAGTATAGAGGAAAGAAGACACCAAAGGACTGGAGGAAAGAGTAATGGCTAAGCTTCATGAAGTACTGGCAGTGATGACAGATTTAGAGACAACGGCAAAGAACGTTAGAGATGAGGCTATTGTGACCTTCACAAAGAAGCCTACTCACTTTACTGGGTATCACAAGACCCTGAAGATGTTTGATGAGGCGCGGAAGGCAGAAGAAGATGGAGCAGAGGATCACAAAGCTATTGTCACGACGGTCAAACGTAAGTTAGACTACATGACATCTTCTCAGGTAAAGTACCTGGATGCTCTTTGGCAACAAGAATCCACGAATCAGAAGGCTAAGGCTGACTTGATTGTTGGAGACAAGGTAATTATCAAGGATGCTCCTGCAGTATTCTTACTGGCACTAGAGAGCAGACTGAAGGCAGTGAGGGCTGTCTTTGAGAAGATTCCAACACTAGACCCAGGCATTGAGTGGACTGTGGATGAGTCTCAAGGAGATGGTGTCTTCAAGTCTGTACATCCTGAGACATCACAGAAGCAGGAGAAACAGATTCGGCACCAGGTGTTGGTACAGCCGACAGAGCATCATCCTGCACAGATTGAGAAGTGGTTTGAGAATGTAGTTGTAGGTACGTATAGTACCATCAGGTACAATGGGACCATCTCTCCTGGAGTAAAGTCAGACTACCTGAAGAGGATTGACGAACTGATTCAGGCAACGAAACAAGCAAGGCAGCGTGCTAACTCTACGAAGGTAGAGAAAGAACATGTTGTAAAAGCACTCTTTGAGTATATTCTTGGAGAGTAATAGATTTGAGCCAGACTCAGGCTTAGAGTAAGGTGGCCTTGAGAAAGCCACGGCATAATCAGAGTTAGATTATTGCTCAAAAGTCTGAGCTGGGAATCGGGACAGAGTACTCAACAGTGGACTGCCAGCTAGATACCTACTCCTCGAAAGTAGTTGCTGGTATAAAGTCGAAGGTCGTTGGTTCAAATCCAATCCAAGCCTCCAGGATTTTTAATTAAGGCTTGGTAGCTCAGTGGCCAGAGCGTCGACTTAAATTAGATTCACGAAACTGTTAGAGGGAAAAGTCCTAGTGCAGCAGAGCGGAGCATGACTGATTTAGAATACAAGGATAGGTATCTAATATAAAATGGTCATGCTTCGTTCAGTCTGGGCACATAGCTTAATGGTAAAGCACTCCGCTGATAACGGAGAGAGTCCTGGTTCGATTCCAGGTGTGCCCACAGCAGGGTGGAGCAGTTGGTAGCTCACTAGGCTCATAACCTAGAGGTCACGGGTTCAAGTCCCGTCCCTGCTACAATGGACTCATAGCTCAGTTGGGAGAGCACTGGCCTTACAAGCCGGTTGTCGCAAGTTCAAGCCTTGCTGGGTCCACAAATAGTCAGCATGAGTATCGATGGCGGGCGACCGGGCATAGCTCTACCGCTAGACTGATATGTTGTTAGTATGGTTGAAGGTTCACTGCCTCACTCCGGTTCTAGCACAATGAGGTGCGGTACTAACACATGCTGACTATACCCCCCCCTGATATGTTGTTAGTATGGTTGAAGGTTCACTGCCTCACTCCGGTTCTAGCACAATGAGGTGCGGTACTAACACATGCTGACTATACCCCCCCCCTGTCGTCTATCGGTTAGGATATCTCACTTTCGATGAGATGAGGTCGGTTCGATTCCGGCCAGGGGGACAAGAGGAATACAAGATGAAGATTTCACATGGTATAGTTATAGCCTGTTACCGTAAGTCTGCATTGTCACAGACAGCAAGATTTACAGGGAGTCTAGTCAAAGAGTTTTCATTCTACTTTGATGAAGACAGTGATGATGTACATGCCTTTGCAAAGATATACTATGAAGCAACAGACCATGATGAGATATGGCCTGAGGGCGAAGAACAGACAAAGAGATATGTTGTTAGGGGAGCTGACATTATCCTTCAGATGAAGGGTAGAGAGACATTCTTCCGCAAGATGAAGAAGAGAGAGAAGAAGACTTTACAGAGAGCTAAAGAAACCATTGGGTGGTAGTTCAGCTGGAAGAACACAGGTTTTTGGTACCTGTTGTCGTGGGTTCGAGTCCCGCCCGCCCATCTAAGTAAATATCTAGAAACAGAAGGAGAGAAGAAAATGAATGTAGGAACAGACCTAGGTTTCTACGTATGGATTGCTATGTCCATGCCAACACTGATAGCAATGACAGCATTCTTCTTCATGATCAATATCATGAGGGATGCTCATAAAAGGGGCAACAAGAAGCTCTTTAATAAAGCTAAATGGGGAGCTGTTGTTACGTTTATTGTTGTTATCTTTGTTACTTGGGCAACCTTTGGTGCGTTTGGACATGGCCTTGAGGCTAATATCACACCTACTGAGGATGATGGTGTAAACGTAATCAATGATAGTGCTCCGGAAGAGAAACCTAGAGAAGAGATAGAGAAAGAGGCTGAGGAGAGTAAGAGTGAGTTGCTCAAGCAGGTACAGGACCATGCTTGGGGTAAGGGAGAAGAAGATGACTTCAACAAGTACCTAGATGAAGTCCTCAAGAGAAAAACCTCTAAAAAGTAGGAGAAAGAAACATGAAGAAGGCAGTATGGTTAATAGGTTTGTTGGCACTGATTGGTTGTACTGAGGCTGTACCACCAGGTTATGTTGGTATGATCATGACACCTGCTGGTTTGACAGGTGACCCGCTGCAGCCGGGAAGACATTCCTGTTGGGGAAGGGACAGGATGATACTGATTGAGACGAGGGAGCTTGCTCAGAGAGAGAGATTCAATATCTTGGCGGCGGACGATATGAATATCAGCTTTGATATCATCACGAAGACACGTCTTGCCTCTAGGGATGGTAGTGCCATCAAGGAGTTGCTTAACAGGCAGGGTTCTGCCATTAAGGATGAAACTCTAAAGATGGATATACTCTATAAGACATACATTAAGCCAGTGCTTGAAGATGTGCGTACAGTAGTCTCTAAGTATGAAACTACTCAAGTAAGGATGAATAGAGAAGTTATCCAGAAAGAAGTAAACAAGAGACTTAAGATAGGACTGAAGGGTACTCCTGTTGAGCTTGTAGCTGCCTACACGAGTAATTTTGACTACCCAGACATCATTACTAAGGCTATGGAGCGCAAGAAGGAAAGAGAAGTACAGATCAAAGAGGAAGAAGCACGTCAGGCAGTTAAATTACTTGAGGCTAAGAACAGACAAGAGCTAGCCAAGGCAGAGAGGGTCACCAGGATTGCTGAGGCTGAAGCTGAGGCTGCCTACATGAAGATCATCAATGATGCACTGACTCCTGCATATCTTGAGCGCAAGAGGATTGAAACTCAGATGAAGCTCTACAGTAATGTAGCTGCTGGAGACAAGGTCATTGTGTCTGGCAATGGAGCTATTCCTATTGTAGGCAAGTGAACTGGCTGCCCAGTGGCTGAGCGGTCAGGCAATAGACTTAGAGGCATCATGTCCGCCTTCCTCCGTCTATTTACCTCAGGTTCGACTCCTGAGCTGGGCACTAAGAGGTAATAAATGGACAAGTATAAAATAAACAGAACTATAGGATGGAGCTTACTTGTAGCAGATATAATGTTTGCCATTACCATGATCTATCTTGCGTGGCTATCTTAGCCATGATAGTCTTATTTTCCCTTGCTGGAGTCGCCTAAAGGTTGATGGCACTAGATTTGTAATCTAGCGACGAAAGTCCACTGCAGGTTCGAATCCTGTCTCCAGCTCCACATTATCAGACTACAGAGCTGAGCACTTCTTGTTCCCCCAAGATATCCGACATCTCATACATTGCCATTCGATCCATATCAGAAGATAATATTTATATGGAGGTATTATGGAGGATAAGTACTATCTACTTAGTGAACAAGAGATAGAACAGTACATGACTAAGGGTGCTCATGCAATGCTAGAACATCTTGAGAAAATAAAGTTAATAGATGAAGATCAATCTAAAAAACTACAGAGAACTAAGATAGTTTTGATTAGAAAGAAAAGCCAAATCTGCCAATTATGGAAAAAGGCATTCAAGGCAAACAAAGACGAAGTAAAACATATACTGATAGCAACTCTTCCTGACGTTGGAGACGAACATGAACAAGACAATTAAGAAGAAATATCCACTTTTAACACCTGCATTCTGGACGTTCTTACTTGCTAGTATATTTGGGATAGCACTGACAATATCAGTATTTGTATTAGTGGACAAGCAACCTGACAAGTTTATTGGGTTATTATCTACAATAATATTTACATTGATAGGTACATTTGGAATACCTATGTCTATATATCTACAACACAAGAACAGGAAAAATGTATTTTACATAGACGACGAGACGCAGGGTAAAACAATATTATACACATCAGAAGATGACAAGATGCGTCAGAGAGGCCAGATAGTAATAACAGCATACCTTAACAATGGAATATTAGAAAAAACAATAAACAAGATAAATCTATTAGAGTTGTGCACTAAGGTGTATACAGATGATGTTCCAGAGATATGCACTGTTAAGTTTGTACCTGATGGTACTCTGAAAAGAGGGAAAACAGACTTGCATGCTATAACAGACGGCAAGCACATAGTAGTTGAGACAAAACAAACAAACAAATGGACTGCAAATCTAATAATACACGAATTAGTACATATTGTTTTAATTGCTAATAAGACCAATGTTAGTCATCATGATGTAACCAAAGGGCTAGGTGTATAATATGAAAACATCTGACATGCTACAACAAGCTACTCTTGTAGCCTTTAATAGACATGATGGACAAACAGACAAAGCAGGAAGACCATACTTTATTCATCCATTTCATGTAGCTATGGATGTCCTTAGCCAGACAGATGATAATGAGTTAGCTGCTGCAGCAATACTTCATGATGTTATAGAAGATACTGATCTAGAGTTAGAAGATCTATATACATATGGAATGTCTGACAGAATTGTTGATGCTGTAGCTGCACTTACAAGAAATAAACATGAGGACTATCTTGTCTATCTAGCTAGACTTTCAACAAATAGTGATGCTAGAGCTATTAAAATAGCTGACCTTATAGACAACCTGAATGAACATAGACTGTCTATGTTACCAGTACAAGTAAGAAATAGATTGGCCAGAAAGTATCGAGCAGCTCTATACCTGCTCAAGAAACAGAAATAAGAGGTAGAAGATGTTTGATTGTCCGAAATGCTATCCTTCGACAGACAATTCTAAGTATATCCAGTGTCTACTCATGTTTGATTCTATGGAGGTAGAATATGCATGGATTCCAGAGCACCTTGCTGTGCCAGGCAAAAGATGCAACCTCAAAAACAACTCTCATAGTTTCAAGATTCTCGACGCATTTGATAACGCAAAGAAAACAGGCAATCAAATCAAGAACTTACAGAATGCTAAGTATCTTTCGCTCAAGAATAGATAATTTAATATTCTTCTTGACGGATTTTAACCGTTCTGTATAATGAAAAACATGAAGCTACTGAGCACACAAACTGTACTTACTCTTCTTGGTTGTTTAAGTACAGTTATATCTTTCAGCCTATGGCTTCATGATCATTCCTTTAATTCACCGTTCTGGTGCTAAAGGTACTTTATTCAGTACATATAGAATAGAGTACCTGAAGAAGAATTATCTCTTCTAAGGCATTAACTATTCTATACATTATGTACTGTGATCTTTGACAATCTAACTCAATGGAGAAAAGGGATGAAGTACACTAAATCTATACAAGTTGATATAGATGTAAGTGAACTGATTTATGGAAGGGGCTCTGATGATCTATTTGATTTCATCGTAGAGATTGACGAAGAGCATGCCAACTGGGATTTAACAGTAAAGCTCTACGAGTATTTCAGCAAGCAGTATGATGACTTTATTACTGAAGGTATAGATCTAAGAGAATAGTTCTACAGATAGTAATCATAAGGGGAGATAGGTTGAGTGGCCTAAACTACTGGGCTCCAAACCCAGTGCCCTCCGTTCGAATCGGAGTCTCCCTGCTAGTCTAGGTGTAGGGAAAACAACCAACAACAAAGGGGTTCAATGCGTTTGTGAGTCTAAGTTGAAGGTAAAACCCATGTCTCTACATCTAGACCTCTGGCTCCTTAGCTCAGCAGTAGAGCAGTTGGCTGTTAACCAACAGGTCCTCGGTGCAATCCCGAGAGGGGCCTCTAATAGAGGAGAAAAGCATGGACAGAGAGAAGGCAGTAAGATGCATAGAGCTGATGGAAGAGACTTTCTCTGATAGAGAAGTCTATGACAGAATAGGAGGAATGTTTGAGCAGCTCTCTGATGAGCTGGCAACAGAAGAGAAGGTTCATGTTATTCCAAACAAAGTAAGAGACTATCTCATAGGGAAATTAATCTACAATATAAGATTACACTACCCCCCTGAAGAAGGAGTGAGAACAGTTAGAAAAGAGGCAATTGATATCATGGAGAAGATGAAATGACAGAACGTAATAAAATAATAAGTATAAATATTGCTGATATAGATGGCGGAATATGGAGTGTTCGTAACTATAAGAAAATAGCTTCTATCAGTCATGTAAATCTTGAAGGGTTTAGGTCTGAGCGGTTAACTGGCAATTTAAGCTTCATGCACTTTGACGGAGATGCTATAGGGTTAATTACAGAGGACAACCTTCCCACATTTGACATAGAGGTAGAGCACATGAGCTGTGTTTTCAAAGTATGTGGGGTTAGAGTACCAAAGGCCGCAATGGATATTACAGAAGGACACTCATTCGAATTTACAGCAGAAAAAGTTATTCCGTGGAGTCCAATAGTAAGGTCAGGTAGCTCAGATGGTAGAGCTTCGGACTGAAAATCCGAGAGTCGGCAGTTCAATTCTGCCCCTGACCACAGGTGATAAGTTAGGAGGTTGGATTAGAGGCGTCCAGACAGAAATGTCATTCTAAGAGTATGTCTTTACTTAGTTTCATGCCATGATAACAAGCATGAAACAGTGTAAAAGATGCATGCAGGAAAAACCACGTGAAGAGTTCTTTAGGCTTAAAAGTAAGAAATACAAACCAGAATGGGATTGTAGAGATTCTCTTTGTAAGTCATGTAGAACAGACTATCAAACTGAGCGAAGAAGAAAGATAAAAGCACAATGTGTAGAATTTCTTGGAGGGAAATGCATGTGCTGTGGATTAGTTGATGATCCATGTGTATATGACTTCCATCACAGAGATCCATCACAAAAGGATTTATCTTTCGGAAGCATGAGTAAGAGCTTTGATAGTTTAAAAGAAGAACTCATGAAATGTGATTTGCTATGTGCTAATTGTCACAGGAAAAGACATTACAATCTTAGGATCCTTTAAAGAGTGGGCATGATTTGAAAGCATAGGTGAGTGATCATAGTCTATGTTAGTAGGGTCTGTAAGAATGTGGGTTTGCCCTTTGGAGACTTAGGGCATGTAATGGCTGTTAGTCCTCTTTCACAAACTTACCCTTGTAGGGTCGACGGATGAGGGTTATTGACGAGAGTAGGCCCCCTCCCTTTGGCGTAACAGCACACTATCTTATCGCTATCATCCGGCTATGGCGCAGTCTGGTCAGCGCGCCTGCTTTGGGTGCAGGATGCCGCAAGTTCAAATCTTGCTAGCCGGACTAGAAGTATGAAGAAACCTATAACAGACAAGAACAGAGAGATTCAGATTCAGCTAGATGCTGAGGATGACTCTAAGGACTGGTATTTCTGGCCGGAGGAAGATGGATATCTCTATAAGACCTATGGGTTCTCTGAGGAAGAGGACTATGAGGAGATGATCCTACAGGCACTAGTGCTCTGTCTAGAAGAAGAGAAAGACTAATGAAAGTAACAAGAAAAGACATAAGAGAAGGATGGAAGCTGACAAAGGAAAAGCTTATAGCAATGATATATACTTTGGTTGCTATCTGCTTTGTCTTTGGGCCTATAGTAGCCACTGCATTCTTCGGCCCAGTATGTGCACTAGCCTATGTGGTTACTGTTCCTCTAGGAATATTTGTCTATAATGTGTCTGAGGCATATGAAGCCAGGAAGAGAAGAGAGTATAAAGAGCTATTAAAGGCACATAAGACAGAAAGAGAAGACTAATGCTTGACAAGGCTATCATACACGGCAAGGAGAAGAGAAAACCCTACAGGAAGTCAAAGAGATTTGATAGATCCTGTAGGAATCATGGCTCATGTGACTACTGTAAGGACAACAGGCTTCATCAGAAGAAACAGACTGAGATGGACTCTCTGATGAAGATAGCAGAGTACATAGAGGAATGCCTAGAGGAGGAAGATGATGAGTGCAATGAAAGAGGCCTTCAAAGAGACATGGGATGAGTCAAAAGAGAACTTACAGAAGGTAGCAAAGATAACATTAGTAATTTTGGCAATATTTGTACTTCCGATATTTATATCATTTGTAATACCTATAATAGTCTGTATGTTCATGTGCAACTTATGGTGGGGATTGTTGTTCTTTCTGACAACACCAATAGCTATCTTTACAGGCATGGTAATGAACACATTCTCTGTAAAGAGTGGCCTGTTAGAAGAGAGTTTCTTTGATCTATAATAAGGGAGCGTAGCCGAACTAGGTATAGGCACAGGGTTTAGGCCCCTGGGTGGAGACACCGTGGAGGTTCGATTCCTCTCGCTCCTACAACTGGAGGTATATCGTAATGGTAACGAAACAGACTGCTAATCTGTGGTCGGGAAACTGGCTTGAGGGTTCGAATCCCTCTACCTCCTCTGTGGCCGTAGCTCAATGGTTTAGAGCACTGGATTGTGGCTCCAGATGTTGGCGGTTCAATTCCGCTCGGTCACTCTAAAGGAGCATTAGTGTAGTGGTTAACACCTCGGACTGTCGATCCGATACCACGGGTTCAATTCCCGTATGCTCCGCTACTAGAGAAGGAGATAAGAATGAGACAAAGAGAAGACAGGTATTATTTGACTATTCGTCAACCTGGTGGATGTGATCACACGATTGAATGCGGGACTAAGGTTGTGACTTTCATGGCAGATTCGCATGAAACTGCTGAGTTTATGGCCAAGGATATCATTGCCAGTTACACAGGTGCATCTAGGATAGAATCAGCCATTCTAATTAAGGCGGAGTATGCAATAAATATAGACACAGAAGCTGCATATAGAGAAAGAGGAAAGTAAAAATGGACTACAGAAAGTATAGAAGTACAGCATGCGAAAGCATACCTTATGAGTACTCAATGACTCACAAGTATCTGACTAACAATGCGGTTCAGTTATTTTGGTATGTTCTTGCTGATGAGCACGAAGTAGAAGTAAACAAGTTTGAGACAGAAGAGGCAGCCATAAGGTTCATCAAGCAGTGTCATAACAATGGAGTGGGAGTCATAACAGTCTTCTATGGAAGAGAGATGTGTCTAGAGAAGATAGAATTGCTATGTCCAAAAGACTAGAAGAAGAGCTGAAGGCAATTGACAGTCTGAACCCTGATATCTTCACAGATGAAGAGAAAGAGGAGATGAGAAGACAGATAAGAAGAAGAGAGAAGCTAATCGTAAACAAGGAACAAGTAGAGAGAGTAGTAGAAGGCAAGGAGAAGAGAAGCATGCACGTCAAAGACATGTACGGTCAGATCATAGAGCGTGGAGACTATATAAACTATCCCTACACTGGTAGTGCAGGAGCTGAGATTAGAACAGGCAAAGTAGTCAGAATTAATAAGACTACTGATCATCTTGATAGAGAAGCAGAATCACTCACTGTAGCTGCACTAGTTGATGGAGAAGTTAAAAAACTTACTGTTCGTAGAACAAATAAGTGTACTGTCATTCCAAAACTGTACATTCAGAACACACCAAACTTCTATAAACTAATCACATTAGAAGTCTGATAATTATGGAGGCGTAGTCTAATTAGGTAAGGCCCCGGATTTGAAATCCGGCTAGGCGGTGAAGAGCTGCCGTGCAGGTTCGATTCCTGTCGCCTCCTCTAATATCTACTCTTGAAAACCGTAGATCCTTAACGGGGTCCAAGAGTTCGAATCTCTTGCCCTCTTCCAAACTCCAGGAGTTAGATATGACAAAGGACATATTGTTCTACGAGACTCGTCTGTCCAGCAATGAGCAAATGAGATTCATCAAGGGTCGTGGGGAAGCTATTCTTATAGAGACGGATGCTTATCCACGATCATCATTTGCTCGCGGCGCAAAGGTCATCTATCAGAACAGGAAGTACAAGATCATAGACACCGAACATGCATCTAAGTTAATGTATCCTCCGAAGCAGGACAATCTGCTCTGTCTCATTCTAAGAGAGGTAAAAGATGACTGAAGATGAGATGTATAGGGTAAGAGACAAGATGTATACAGAAGGAAAGATAGCAATAGGAATAGTATCTATGGTTGCTTTCTTAATGATTATAATTCTTATGGCGGCGAAAACAAGACAAGACGAGACAATGTGTATTGAAGGCAAACTATATAATACTTACGAATATGCTCCTAATATGTTAAGTACAGTTCCTGTTTATGGAGGCGATGGGCGACATTTAAGTTGTCCTCAAAAATAGATTTAGTAAGTTGTTTACTAAAAGAAGAAAGGAAACAAAATGGCTCATGAAGTAGAAACTATGATGTATACAGGAGAGGTTCCTTGGCACGGGTTAGGCACTTATGTTGGTGAAAAGCCTCTAAAATCCAGTGATGCAATCATCAAAGCTGAGCTAGACTGGAAAGTAGAAGAGAAAGATTTAATTGCTGGGAAGATAGGGGATTCTGACCTATATCATGTAAATTCTCACAAGGCCATCACGAGGGCTGACAACGGAAGTATTCTTGGTATTGTTGGCAACACATACAAGCCTATACAGAACACAGATGCTTTCGAGTTTATGGATTCTTTAGTAGAAGAAGGAGTAATGAGGTACCATACAGCTGGTTCTTTAAGGGACGGAAAGAGAATCTGGCTGTTAGGCAAAGTAGACAGTTATGACGTTGTGCCTGGAGATCAGATAGACGAATACATTTTCTTGTGGAACTCACATGATGGGACAACTGCTCTAAAGTGTATGCCAACAACAGTAAGAGTCGTTTGCGCAAACACAGCAAGAGCTGCTCTTGATGAAGGTTCTGCTAAGGGCATTTCTATTCGACACACAAAGAATGTCAATGCCAATCTCAAAGAGGCACAAGAGATTCTTACTACGAATACAGATATTCTCAAGAAGTTCAGAGAATTTGCTACTCATACCACAAAAATCCAGATGAACGAAGACAAGCTAAACAAGTTCTTGCTAACTGTTGTACCTGATCCTAAAGAGGGAAAGACAAACACAAAAGCAAAGAATACCAGGGAAAAGATGAAAGAACTTTTTGAAACAGGAAGAGGAAACGATCTTCCTGGAGTAAAGGGTACTGGCTGGGCAGCATTCAACTCAGTCACTGAATTTGCAAACTATCACAGATCATCTAATGGCAATCGCCAGGACAGAAGATTCGAATCAACGCTGTTTGGTTCATCAGCCTCCCTAATTAAAAAAGCATCAAAAGCTATCCTTTATCTAGCCGCCTAACACCAGACATTAATTCTAACTTTTCTTTAACTATATATTCTACTCTTCAAAGTTATCATGTAGCATGACTTAATGAAGAGCAGAAAGAAAAAGTATCTTGTGAAGATAATGGGTGGGGAGTGTATTCTATGTGGCTATAATCGTTGCCTAAGAGCAATGCACTTCCACCATTTAAATTCTCATGAGAAAGAATTTGATCTTAGTCAGATGCTCTACTGGGATGAGATAGAGAAAGAATTAGAGAAGTGTGTACTGCTATGTAGTAATTGCCACATGGAAGTACATGAGGGAATGGTAGACCAAGAGGTCTTAGCTGACCTGAAGGAGAGCTAGAATGAATTTCAGTAATGAGAAGAAGAGAATCAAAGATGCCCTGAAGAGCAATGATGATCTTATTAATGTCTTCAAGAAGGCAAACGCCATGCTTGCTGGAGGGGCGATGACATCCATCTATAGGAATAAGCCTATAGCTGACTTTGATCTGTACTTCAGGAGCAAGAGTGATATTGCAGACGTCATTGATTATCTTCAAGAACGTAGATTTGTCTGCATGGCTAAGTCAGATAGGTCTGCTCTCTTCTTGAAAGAGAACATCTATATCAATGTCATCTACTTCAAGTACTTCAACAACCTATCAGAAGTCTTTGAGCTGTTTGACTTCACATGTTGTATGTGCGGGTATGACTTCAAGACAGATACAATTGAATCTCATCCTAGCTTCTACAGAGACACACTGCTTGGAAACATAGTCTACTCAGCGAAGAGCAAGTATCCATTAGCAGCTCTACTGAGGGTACAGAAGTACATTAATAAGGGATTCAACGTCAGCAAGAAGGAGATGATAAGAATGATTCTCCATTGCCAGAAGACTCCTGTTGAGTCAATGGACGATGTAGCTGATCAAGTTGGGTCACTATATGGAACTAATGTCAAAGAGGCCATAGGAAAGATAGAACCATTCAGTATTGATGCTGTTATAGAAAGACTTTCTGAGATAGAAGATACTAATTTTGAGCCCGAAGAGAAGAAAGTACTACAGATAGATTGGGATGTAGAACTATTCAAAGATCTGTACTACATTCTTGATGCTGGTCCTCATCATTGTCTATGTAGAGCAGGCAGAATACAGAAGAAGGCAACAAACCAAGAAATCACAGACTTCTGTCATAAATCATACAGATTGAAGTTTCCATTCTATGTCTACAAGCATGTTAAAGACGCAGGTTCTAATAAACTGTGTTCATACTTTAACCCAACATTTAGATATGTTGTAGGGCAGGAAGTCAGCAGTAAAGATCCTGGGATCTACACATATCTGCCTGAGAATTTAAGAAATGGGATGTACAAGCCAAGAGGAAATGCTGTAGCCATTGAGATCAGAGTAGATTGCGCAACAGACATCATCAGTTTGAGCCAGTCAGAGTTAAGGATTAAGAGAGGCGTGGCCACAAGAATCATAGAGAAAGAGGAATATGATGGGGAGAACAGCAAAATTGGTAATGGTTACCTCGATGAACAACAACAAGTTCTACAATATGCAAGAATCGGGAGACCAGATACTAGTGAGGTACGGGAGGATTGGTTCATCGGAAGCGACAAGGACCTATCCAATTAGTAAGTGGAACAGGCTCTACAACTCTAAGATCAGAAAGGGCTATAGAGACGTAACGGAACTAATAGTAGAAGATAACTCAGTTGACTTCAGCAATATCACAAATGATGAAATATCTACACTAGTAGCTAGGCTCCAGTCTTATGCCAACAAGTCAGTAGATAGCAACTACACTGTAAGCTCTGATGCTGTTACTCAAAAGCAGGTAGATGAAGCTCAGAGGATAATTGATGAGCTTTCCTCAATGGCAGAGTCAAGGTTTACTCACTTCAGTAAGTATAACTCTAAACTTTTAGAGCTGTTTCAGATCATTCCAAGAAGAATGTACAGAGTAGATTATCACCTGATAGCTGATAGAAATGACATCAGCAAAACAATAGCTAATGAGCAAGCTACACTAGATGTTATGAGAGGGCAGGTAAGAGTTAACGAGGCTAAGAGGAACAATATAAGTGGAGACAGCAGAACAATCCTCGAGGCAATGGGACTTGAGATATGTGAAGCCACTGAGAAAGATGTAGATATCATCAAATCTAATCTTGGAGATATATCTGAGCACTATCATAAGACCTACAAAATAAGGAACCTTAAGTGCCAAGATAGGTTTGATAACTGGCTAAATGAGGCTGAGAACAAAACAACAAAGCTCTTCTGGCATGGCTCTAGAAATGAAAACTGGTGGAGTATTCTTGATTCTGGTCTTGTTCTTCGCCCTACGAATGTTGTAACAACTGGAAAGATGTTTGGTTACGGTTTGTACTTTGCCGATAAGGCAAGAAAGTCATTCAACTACACGTCCTACAGAAACAGCTATTGGGCTAGGGGTACATCTGACACTGCCTTCATGTGTCTATATGATGTTCATCTTGGTAAGTCATTAGATGTAGAGAGACATGAACACTGGATGAAGTCTCTAGATGAGACCCGTCTTAAGAAGAAGGGAAACTATGACTCTCTGTTCGCCAAGGGAGGAGTAGATCTCAGAAACAACGAGTACATTATCTACAATGAGGCACAGTGTACTCCTAGATACCTAGTGGAGTTTAACTAATGAAAATCAACACAAAAGAAATCATTGAGCGTGGGTTCATCAAAGAGCATGAAGTTGAAGAGGTAATGAAGGACAATAGACTAACAAAGGTAATGCTATCAGATATTAGAGGAGATATTGAGTCTATCTGGTGTTCAAGATTATTGAAGACGGAAGAGAGTTCTTTTGTTGTACTAGCCAATCATGCCGTAGCTATGATGCCTGCTCATTCATGGGGTTTGGTGATTGAGGCTAAGCCTGACAGTGAGGGCAGATTAGAAGCCAGAATGGAGGACCAAGATGAGAGGATCTCGGAGGCTTACCAGCAGTACTTTGAGCACTGGAAACATATGTTTTAAGGAGAAGAAGGTGAGTGATAACCTAAGAGAGCTAGCAGAAGAGAGAAAGATACTAGAGATACGACATGGGTCTCATCTCTATGGAACAAGTACACCTGAATCTGATGAAGACTTTGTTGGTGTCTTCATGCCACCAACATACTATGTCTTTGGACTCAAGTCTGTACAGGAGGTGGACCTTGGATTTAAGGACAAGGGCGAGGATGGTAAAAATACTGCTGCTGCTGTAGACAGAAAACTCTATGAGTTTAGGAAGTTCCTGAAGCTGTGTTTGGATAACAATCCTAACATCCTTGAGGTTCTCTTCGTGAATGAAGAAAACATTACCTACAAGAGAAGCATAGGAGAAACTCTACTGTCTCTTAGAGAGTACTTTCCGAGCAAGCTCTGTATTCCTAAGTTCATAGGCTACGCCAATGCTCAGAAACATAAGATGGTCATCAAGAGAGACCACTTCAATGAGCTAATGAGAGGATATAGAGTACTTGAGATAACAGAAGACAAGCTCACAATGGGTCAGCTTCACGACAGAATGGAAAACTCATTCGACCACAAAAATCTGTTTATTAAGAAGGGTACTGGGATTCACATACATATTGGAGACATCTGTTTTGAGCCAGGCGTATATGTCAAGAAGGCAAGAAGAAGGATGAAGGAGAGACTAGACAAGGTTACTAACAGAGTAAATCTATTTACAAAGTATGGATTCGATACCAAGTTTGCATCTCATCTGATAAGACTACTTTATGAAGGCATAGAGATCTTAGAGACAGGTAAGTTGGAGTTTCCACTGAAGAAAGCTCCCCTCTTGATGGATATACGTGCCGGCAAGATGAAGATGCATGAGGTCTTACAGCTAGCTGATGACATGGAGGCTAAGGTAAAAAACCTAAAAACCAAATCAGAACTAAGAGACAAACCTGACTACAATAAGATAGAAGAATTCTGTGTGGTCAACATGATCATAGCTTGTATGTAGAAATAAACCACAATTGACACCTTATAGCTTCTTAGATACGATTTCCGTGCGAGGTATAAAACATGGGAAAAGTAATTATTATTGATCCAGGTCACGGCTTAAACGAGAACGGCATATATGCCAGACCTCTAATAGATTGTACTGGAGATAAAGCTATAATTGTTCCAAACAGCATGTATCCTCAAGATAATGATTACGCTGACGGATTTTATAGAGAGGATACTGGAACTCTAAGAATCGCATTAAATGCTGTTTCTTATTTAACAAACATGGGGCACACTGTGCTTTCTACAAGAGCAGACAACAGGAATGCAAAGATACATTTATCTTCTCTAACAGACAGTGAGTGGAAGAAACAGAACTGGAGAAAGTGGAAGTGGGTAAGAGAATTTACTAAAGAGAACAATGCTGACATATTTGTGTCTATTCACACCAATGCAGGTAGGGGAAGAGGATGTTCTGCATTTTGGGCCGAGCCAGTGAGAGGAGAAAGCCTCTGCAGATCAATTACAGATGAGCTTAACAATCAGTTAGATCTAAAAGTTAGAAGAATTGACAAGCGTAGATACATGATTCTTAGAGACGTCTGTAAAGGCAGAGCCTGTTTAGTTGAGTGTTTATTCCATGATAATACTCATGGCATGAAATTACTATTGAACAACAATGGGTATGATAAAATGGCCAAGGCTTTAGCTGATGGCATAGACGCTGAAGCCAAAAAATTCTAACCATGTAATTAAACAAAAAACTAACGGAGAAGAACTATGGAGAAGCTATTCTATGTAGTGCTGATGTCTATTTGTATGTTTTTAACAGGATGTCCTCAAGATGAAGTTAAAGTTAAAGGTGCAGAGCAAGTACATACTGATTTCTACCAGCAAACCATACTGGACAACTCTATAATCAAAGAACAGCCGACTGAAGAGGAGAAAGAGCAACAATTAAGAGAGAGCATGGAGGATGAAGTTGTTTCATTATGGAAGATCTACTTAGAGGACAATAAAGCTAGCAGTAAAGATGGAAGGTGGGATGTACTTGATGAATTTGCTCACTCTTTAGTTAAGTATGTTCGCAAGTTTCAAACAGAAGGAATAAAGAGGGGCAAGAAGATCATTAGACTTCCTGAACATGAGAATACACATTTACTATTAGCGACCATGGTAACTTTTGAGACAGCTTTATACCATGAAGCTGTTGGTCCTATTGGAGAAGTAGGTTTATTACAGACACATGGGGTAGCTCTAAATGGATTTAAACCTGCTCATGTACAAAGAAATCCTGATCTAGGGCTTATGCTAGGAGTTAGATGGCTAACTCTACAGGTGCCACATTGTGATAAATCTACAGATAGTAAATGGTGTGATGATGACTGGCTTGGGCCACTAAGCATATATGTCGGTGGGCTTAGAAAAGCAAAAAGAAATGGCAGATGTCTAAAGTTTAAAGTTTCTAAGAGAAGAGTAGAATATACAAAATACTACAGAAACAGAATTGACAGCTCGCTAAGTGTCTAAAGTATTTATGTTAGTATGGCGCTGGAGGTAACAGTGTCTTATACTGAACAACTTAGTGAATCACTTAGTGAAGCAGAAGATACATCATGCGAATGGTGGGAGTGTTTCGATTCACCAGAAGAAGCTTTACAAATAATATCCTTTGCAATCTTAGAGTCTCCTGACGAAGACAAAGTAGCACAAGTTCTTGCTTTTATAGACGAGAGTGTTATTTATGAGGATAATATGATCAAGAAATATAGAGATCACCTAAAGAAGATGAAGAGAGAAGTAAAGAGAAAAGCAAATGAACACAAGAATGGTGATAAGAAAGTCGAATGAGGACATAAGGTTCTACTTAGAGAATGGTCCTAAGTTTGGAGCGGTATTAAAGGATATAGAGACTAAGATACATCATGGAAACATAACAACGAAGTACCAGGTGCAGAGTGAGTTTATCTCTGCATGTATCAGAAGCTTTAAGGACCCTGAGTTTCCATTCTGCGACCAGAAGAACTATCTAGACGAAGAATTTGGATACCCTGTCTGCGTCTCAATAAACAATACTGCTACACATGGGATGGAACTAGAGAAGGATGAGTTTTCGAAAGGAGATATTGTAACTATAGATTGCGGCATCTCTGTTGAGGGACCAACTAGAAGACTATTTTTTGATTCTGCTGTTACCACTGTATATATGGCTGACGTTCCTGAATGGGTATATGCTCCAAGAGATGCTCTTAGGAACCTGATGAGCATAGACATGAGTTCTAAGCTGAATACACATAAGATAGCTACAGTAATACAGAATACAGCAAAGGAGAAGAATCTACCATTAGTATTATCTATGACCGGACATGGAATTGGGTATTCTTTACATGAAGGACCTCAAATATATAATGGTACTGGAATGTATTCTCCTGTTACTCTTACAAACAATACTGTGTTTTGTATTGAGCCTATATTTGTTAAGCCTGAAGAAGGCAAGGGTTTTGGAGTTGCAGAAACATACATAGATTCAGATGGCTGGTCCATAAGGACAGAAAGTAGTCAACCAAGCAGTCATTTTGAAAGTATGTTCTGTGTTCGAAACGGAAAGTTGGTTGACATTGTTGGAATCACAGAAGATTCCTAGAGGTGAGAAAATGAGAGTAGAAAAAGTTTGGATCAACAAATTTAAGTCTGGAAAACTTCTTGGTTTTGCTGATATCATGTTTTCTCTAAGAGACGACGGCAATGGAATTTTCACTATCAAGGGATTTAAGATCTTTAGAGATGACGATGGAAATGGAGTACAGGTCGCTTTGCCTTCGAAGAAGGAAGAAAACGGCAAGTATTATCCTCTAGTCTCTGTAAACATAGAGGATCCTGATGGAGTTGCTTTCATGGATCACATCAAAGAGAAAGTAGCAATTGCCTATCAAGGCGCCAAAGACACGAACACAGAGAGAAAAGGTAAACCAGATAGGTCTTCAGACCAAATTAAGGACAATCCTGACCCAAGTGGAATCCCATTCTAGGAGACGAGAGCATGGAGTTCTACTACGGCCTGCCACAAGAGATATGGAACAATCTATGTTGTGAGGCTGAAGACCTGCTCCAAGCAGAATCATTAGGACAACACATTCTGGGTGTATATCCTGCTGGTAACAGGATCTATGGGATAGAGTCTTATTCACCAGGACTAATGTGTCTATATGTGGATTCAGTAGAATCTCTTATAGATCCGACTTCATGTTACCACAAAGAACTTGGCTTTAAGATTTATCATGTTCTGGACAGTAGAAGTCCATTATACATGATTGACTTCTTCAAGTGGATAAAGTGGTTGACAACAGATCAGACTAACGACTGGAGGATGGAAGAATTTCTTCATGTCATACCGTTTGGTGATCACATTATCTACGAAGACGATAATATCTCACCAATCTTACATTTAGTAAGACAACTTCTTATCTGTCAAAGCTTCAAACTCTATGGAGATGGGCCGATAAGAAACTCGAACAAAAAGATTTCCTACCTGTTCACTAGAACTTACCAAAATTTAATCCGAACCGGCAGATTTAAACCATGTATCAACAAGCAGTGGGATGAAGTACTGAATCCATGTCTAGCATTAGACATCAAAGGGCACAGTAAGTTTGATGAAGAATTCATCTCGAAGGCTATAAATAACGAGCCTGTACCTGCAATAGACGACAGCATCCTAACTCTACATTGTGTTCCAAAGTGCAAAAGCCCTAAGATAATATCTGACATAAGATCACAAGCAATAGAGCTATATAGATATCAATTATAGGAATAGACCATGAAAAGAGTTAAAGTTTTTATAAATGGATGTTTTGATTCTTTTCATACAGGACACATGCATCTATTTAATACAGTCTTAGATATATTCAGAGACTGTAGAATGTTAATAGCAATAAACTCTGACAAGTCAGTAAGAGAACTTAAAGGAACAGACAGACCATATGTTTATCTGCTTGATAGGTCAGATAACATCAGAAAATACATAGATAGCTGGTGTTGTGTGAACATGGAGTATCCAGAAGTTGAGATACGTCCATTTAGTTCAGAAGAAGAACTAATGTATCTCATGGAAAAGTTCAATCCTGATGTGATTGTTAAGGGAAGTGATAGAGAAGTAAAGGACATCAAAGGTTCAGATAGGTGGCCTGTACTTGTTGTTAATAGAATAAAAGACAGTAATGGAGATGAAATTTCCACGACTAGACTAGCAAGAAAGAGAAATGAGAACTAACAAGACAAGAATAAACAGAGAGATAAGATTCAGATCAGATATAAAATTAATCAATGAGAATGGGGAGCTAATAGGAATGATGCCTGTCAGAAAGGCATTATCTATAGCAGAGGATAAGAACCTAGATTTAGTAGAGATAGCTCCACAAGCAAGACCTCCAGTCTGTAAGCTTATGGACTACGGCAAGTTCTTATACAAGACCAAGAAGAACATGAAGAAGCAGAAGGCTCCTTCAATGAAGGAGATGAAGTTCACTCCGAACACTGATATTAATGACATTAAAACGAAGGTTAACAAGATTAAAGGATTTTTAGAGAAGGGCAGTAAGGTTCAAGCTACAGTAAGGTTCAAGGGAAGACAGAATGCTCATCCAGAGATCGGATTCAATCTACTAGGGGAAGTAAAGAGAATGATTGAAGAAGAGGTAGATTCAATAAGATGTTCAATCAAGCATGCAGAGAGAAGTATAGTGATGATGATAGAGAGATCGAGCACATGACCACTCAGAGGAACATAAAGATGATGAGCCATATAGAAGTAAAGAAGCTTGAGCCATCAGAAGATCATAGCAAGAGACTGTGGATAGAGGACAACCCTCAGAATAAAGTACGCAGGAAAGAATGGGGATCTGAGCTTGTTATCTTAAGGGAACCATATGCCTGCAAGGTGATGACCTTAGAGCCAGGCACTACATGTTCTACTCACTTCCATGCAGACAAGCAGGAGACATTTGTCTTAGTGAGCGGCGAACTATTAATTGAGTTAACAAATCTAAACACTGGAACACAAGAAACAGTAGCCCTTACAAAACCATTCTCATCAATAACTCTATATCCCTTTGTACCTCATAGATTTTATACTCCTAATTCTCAGATTGGACCCACAGTATTTGTAGAGGCATCAACAGTGGACAAGGATCATGACAACTACAAGTTCACAGAATCAAGCAGCAAAGCTATTAATAATAGGTGACATAGTAATAGACGAGACATGGCATGTAAGAGCAACAAAACTATCACCTGAGGGGCCGATACCAGTAGTTATACTAGACAGTGATACTCCTGAGGTTAAGGCAGGAGGGGCTGGTCTCGCTGCCCGCTATGCTACAAAGAACAAGATACCTGTGCATCTAATGACAGCTTGTAGTCTCAAAAACAAAGACCTACTAGAGAGTAATGGTATACCTACAACAAGCATAGACGATACAGACAATATCGTGAAGAAGAGATATATCGACATTGAGTCTGGCTATCATCTAATGAGAGTAGACAATGACAGTGTTGTGTCTGTTCCTGACATAACGACAGACAACATCTATTCTCTTCTTAAAGATTTCATCTTACAAAACAACGTCTCTATGGTCTCTATGTTGGATTACAGAAAGGGAGTGTTCTTTGATAGAAATACATGCCAGAGCATAATAAGATTATGTAGATCAAAGGACATATTCACATATGTGGACACTAGGTGTTTACCTACAAAGTTTATTGGAGCTGATTACATAAAGCTTAATGCCACTGAGTACGACTACGCAAAGAATAGAATGAACACCAAGGACATGAGTGAAATGAGGCACAGGCTTGAGGCTAATAGCTTGATTGTTACGCTTGGCAAGGATGGAGCAATGATGACATCACAGAATTGCAATAATACTTCATATGTTCCAAAGTTGAGGAAGACCAGTCATGCTCCTGATGTAACTGGATGTGGTGATGTCTTTGGGATAAACTTCTGTACTGAGCTATACGAAGCAATGACAAAAAAATCATCATTAGGCAATGCCCAGAACAGAGCACTCAGAATAGCAGTAGAGAAGGCAACGTCATTTGCTTATGAAGACACAAGGAAGAGGCTATGACTACACTAAATGACAGATTAGACTCAATTGAGTCAACACTGAATACAATATATTTAAAAGCAGATGATATTCCTACAGAAGCTGAGACTGAGGCTAGTCGAAAAGAAATATTTCTTGAAATAGAAGACTTCCAGACAAGGGTAAATTCTATAGAGCTACAGGTCTCTATGCTGAAGAAGGTTATCAACTCAGCATAGAAGATTATATGTCTAATAGAACAAAAGAGGACATAGGTAATGACCCAAAAGGTAGACAAAACATTAAAGATAATATGCGATGCAGTTTCAGAAGCAGGTCTAAATAGAAAAGAAATATTAAAATTAATGTCACAATTTGTGTATTCTATTGGTGTTTCAATGGAACCCGAATCTAATTTACAATCTTCAGAAGCAGTGTTAAAGTCTTATATCGAAAAGCCGACATTAGGAACGGCATTAATGGCACAGGCACTATGGATGAGAGATACTTGGAATCTAGAAGAAGAGGAAACAAATGAACAGCTATGAAGAAAGAATAAGAAAAGAGAAACTCCCAATACAGTATAAAATATACAAGGGAGTAAGCGGAAAGTTTGGCGCTTTAAGAATGAACTTAAAGAAAGCTTGGAGCGACCAGAATATTAAAAGAGGAGGAGAGGGTCTTATATTTTTAGAGATGGCACCTGCAGTGGGCAAGAATCAGTATGACTGGGAAGACCAGAAGATGGTAATTGCTCTGAGCATTCCTGATATTTCTAAAATTATTCTTTACTTAAAAGCACCTGGACATTCCACATTTGAGAAGACAGATGGCAGACTAAACATCTTCCATGATAAAGGTGCAGGTACTGCAAGCAGGGGACAAGAAACAAAGACACTATCTATTTCTAAATATCCTGACAGAGAGAATTTTTTCTTCTCGATGTCTCAGAAAGAGCTATCAGGAACAAGAAAAGAGGCTACAGTCCCTGTCTCTCCAGATGAAGCAGTAGCCATGCTCTCTCTCTTCCAAGCTGCTATTCCTGCAATTCTAAGCTGGGCGTAACAGCCTAGAGTCGAAAACTCTTAGACATTAGAAACCCATAATGTAAAATGGACAAACGTCCATTCACAGCACAGGAGCATCAAATGACCAATTTTATTTATCACCACAACGACTTAGATGGTTACTTCTCACGTGAGATAGTTAAGAAGTTCATAAAGACAGAATTTAAAGAAGAGGCTGTATGTCGTGAGATCAATTATGGCATGCCATTCGACGATCACGATGTAGACCATGAAGAAGACAGGGTTTTTGTAGTAGATTTTTGTATACAGCCCACAAAGCAGATGCTGAAACTGATAGAAGAGACTGAAAAAAATCTAACATGGATCGACCACCACAAGACAAGCGTTGAATTGATAGAAGAGAACCCATGGATTCCAGAGAAGTGCAATGTAGTAGTAGAGAGTGGGAAGAAGGCAGCATGTGAGTTATGCTGGGAGTATTTATTTCCGAACGAACAGACTCCAGTCAATGTACAGCTCATAAGCCAATATGATGTGTGGAATCATGATGGTCCTTTTGACTGGTTAGACTATGTTGAACCTTTTAAGCTTTTCATGGAGACAAGAGAAATAACTGAAAAAGAGTTAGAAAAACTTTCTAATGAAGAACTACATAGTCTTATCTTTATTGGTAAATGTATACGAGAACATTCTAGAAAGATAGATAAGTCTATTATGTTAGAAAACTCTCACGAATTACGTTTAAGAGTTCCTGGCACAAAGAAAGAATATTATACTATAGTATTAAACTCTGCCAAAAGAGGATCTAGGCAATTTACATCTACTTATCCTCCGCTCAAGTTTGATTTAATGCTTTCATACCGAAACACAAAGGGAAACTATTGGACAATAGGTCTGTATTCAGAAAATAAGAAAGTAGATTGTAGTGATATAGCTAAAAGGATAGGAGCTGCTGGTAAGTTTGGCCCTGGAGGAGGGCATAAAGGAGCTGCTGGCTGTCAAGTAGACACAGAAACTCTAGTAAAGATTCTAAAGTTATAAAGCAAGGGGAGACTAGTGAAAAACATCAAGAAGTTTATAAAACATATATGTGCGTCTTCGTACGTGGAGTTACTGGAAAAGTTTAACTATATCAAACACGACAATCCTATCATATGTAAGATATGGAGTACAGATGACGGTACGTTTTATAAGACAGATAGAATATTAGAAAAGTTAGGAAACGACAATAAGAGCAACATTATTATGAGGACAAGAATAGCAAGCAATATAATGTTGAATAGAGGATTCCCTAAAGAAGAGGGACCGCATCAAGTAGTGTTGATTCCATTACCTTCATTTATAAAATCTATTGGGGTTAAAAAATTCAACAAATTTCTAAAGGACTGGAGAGGCAGCTCTAAAGTAAACGAAGTAGAGGTGATTAGGTACTCAGTCCTTATGTGAGGGAAACATGTCAAACACTGTGCACTTTTGCGGGATGGGACTAACACAAGATGAAGTAAAGTTAGCAGAAAAGATTTCTTCTGTGCTAACAGACAGAGCACGCAATAGAGGAATAGGGATAGACGTCACTATTCATGATGTAGAAGCACATGGAGAGCTAAATGCAGATGTTTGCATGTTGTTTGGCGCGGTGATTGGAGTAGAAGCAAAGCATAAGCGTTACGATGCTCCTAAACTATCCAGGATGTTATCTGTAAATGAAGACACAGATGCTCTCAAGATGAGAGTAATGGAATTCATTGATGACATAATAGAAAACTTTTCACACAAGAACGAAGAGGACAAAATGTATGTAGAGGCTCCTAATGGGATAACTGTTGGAGGGGCAGGAGCAGACATACAGATCACAGAGGAAGAAGCCATACACCTAAAGAAGATCAAAGATATTCTAGGTGGAGGCAAGATAGTAATTCAAAAAGGTGATTTAAGAATAGAGGTAGAACCAAATGAGTGATCTAGATTCTTTAAAGAAAAGACAAAAGGAGATATCTGAATTTTTACATGGAGTAAAAGAACATTTAGACAAAAATTTCATTATTGAGGGAAAGACAATCTTAGAGTGGAGAAAATTCTTTACCATAAACATACCAGAAGAGGTAACTTTCCCAACTCTAATAGAGCTTAGTAGAGAGATAGCTTATAAGTACCAAAGAGCTGCATATTTCAGAGATAATGAGATGGTGCAGTCTGCATTTATAGACCAAGGCAAGTTTGAAAAATACTATGAAACCTACAATGATGTCCGAGTAAGTACACAGCAAAAGACAGGAAAGCCTTTAGCAGCAGAAAGTTGCAAAGTAGCTGCTATTCTAGCAACTAAAGACTTTGAATCTGGAATGTCTCAACAAAAGGCAATAAAGGACTTTTGGGTTAAGACATGTGATGTATTAACCGAAATGAGAAAACTTGTCGAACTGATGGGATATGCCTTGTCTTCTGATGCCAGGGTACAAAGGGATTTCGTTGTAAAGGGTGGGGGAGATCACTAGAGGAGAACAATGACAACACCAACACGCAAAGTTGATGTACAAATAACCAACCCAGATGGATCTATTGTCTTCGAGAAAAAGCAATTTGAAATACCAGAAGACTGGTCTGATAGGGCAGCTGCTATCGTTGCTAGCAAGTATGCTATGGATGATGAGTTCTCTGCTATAGAGATCATAGACAGAGTAGTCAGTCAGATAACTGACTGGGGAGTAGAACAAGGACACCTTAGTAATGAAAATGATGGAGATAACGAACAAGCAAATGAATTCTTCGAGAAGCTCAAAGACATACTCATAGCTCAAAGAGCTTCCTTCAATAGCCCAGTTTGGTTTAACTGTGGAGTCAAAGAGAACTCTAACCAGATGTCTGCATGTTTCATCTTCACAGTAGACGACAAGATGGAAGACATACTAGAGCATGTTAAGAGAGAGGGGAATGTCTTCAAGAGTGGTTCCGGTGCAGGCATAAATATTTCTAAACTGAGAGCCAAAGGAGAGAAGTTATCCAATAAAGGTGAAGCATCTGGTCCTCTCAGCTTCATGAAGATCTATGATGTCAATGCTGGCTCAATCAAGTCGGGGGGCAAGTCGAGAAGAAGCGCGAAGCTCGTCTGTATGAATGTAGATCATCCTGACATCATGGAGTTCATTGAGTGTAAGAAACATGAGGAAACTAAGGCTAAAGCTCTTATAGCTGCCGGCTACTCACAAGAAGAAGCTTATGCCACAGTAGCCTTTCAGAATACCAACCACTCTATCAGAGCCACAGATGAATTTATGATGGCTGTTGAATCAGATTCAAGCTGGGACCTTATCAATAGAGGAAATAAGAAAGTCGCCAACACAGTTATGGCTAGAGATATATTGCGCCGGACAGCAGAGATAGCCTGGGAGACTGGTGACCCTGGTATTCAGTTTGACAGCGCGATGAACATAACAAACCCAATAGCTGTAAGTGGCCGAATTAACTCGACAAACCCCTGCAGCGAATTCTCAGCTATAGACAACTCAAGCTGTAACTTGGCCAGTCTCAATCTAGTTAAGTACAGCAATGATGACTTCTCAGGGTTTAAATACAAGCAGTTTGGAGAGGACATAGAGATACTCATTACAGCTATGGACATCATAATAGATGCTGCTGAATATCCGACACCTGAAGTAAGGGACATAACTACTAAGTCTAGACCTTTAGGGCTAGGATTCACAAATCTTGGTGCCATGTTGATGTCGTATGGTGTGCCATATGACTCTGAAAGAGCAAGAGAAATAGCATCTACGATTACATATTTCATGACGACTAGAGCCTATGAGAAAAGCATTGAGTTAGCTCAGAAGCTTGGCTCCTTCGAGATGTATGAAAAGAACAAAGACTGTGTCTTAAATACAACTAAGAAGATACTAGGAGATGAGTCTCCAGTACCATATGAGATAGCTGAGTTTGGAATTAGAAACTCACAACTAACTCTTCTTGCTCCGACAGGTACAATATCCTTCATGATGGACTGTGATTCCACAGGTATAGAGCCACTATTTGCCTTGAAGGCATATAAACAGCTAGCAGGTGGAGGAGTCTTGGAGATAACACCTAACTGTGTTCTTGAGGCAGCGGATAAGTTAGCCCATGAAGGCTATGACGTTGGAATTGACATCTACAAGGGCATAGAAAAGTTACCTGAAGACAAGAGACAGGTATTCCACACAGCTAACGACATCAGCTGGAAGGCGCATATAGACATGATGGCTGCATGTCAGAAGCACATCAATGGTGCTATCAGCAAGACGGTTAACATGTCTGCTGACTGCACAGTAGATGATGTCTTTGACGCCTACATGTATGCATGGAAAAGTGAGCTCAAGGCACTAGCTATATACAGAGATGGCAGCAAGGGGATGCAACCTCTAAGCACTAAGAAAGAAGAAGAAAAAGAACAGAACGACATCAAGTGGAAAGCTATTAGAAAAAGCCTTCCGAATGACAGACCAGCAAAAAACCACAAGTTTGACATTGCAGGTTTTGAGGGATATGTAAATGCTGGATACTATCCAGATGATGGACAGCTTGGAGAAATATTTGTTACTGGTAGTAAGATTGGTTCACAAATGAAGGGACTGCTAGAGTCGTTCTCTATAGTGACTTCTATGGCTTTACAGTATGGAGTTCCTCTAGATGCCATAGCAGACAAGTTTATCAACAGTAGATTTGACCCATCAGGAATAACAACAAATTCAGAGATCAGGATGTGTTCATCAATTATGGATTATATCTTCAGATGGCTGAAGCAAACATTTGGAACAGAGATGCCTGAGCCTGAAGTGAAATTAAATGGTAATATTAGCTTTGATGGACCGAGCTGTAACAACTGCGGTAGCATAACAACTAGACAAGGCACCTGTTTTGTCTGTCCTAGTTGCGGAGAGACTTCAGGGTGCAGTTAGGAGACAATTATGTCTGATATCCAGAAGATAGAGGTGTTCGATAACTTAGTTAGATATGTTAAAAATCATGGAGGTAAAGTAAAATATAAGAGTGACTCTGTCTTCTGGAGTCACATGCCAAAGAAGCTAAGGACAACAGGGATTACATTAGGAAAGACAATATGGCTACCTGAAAGAGACACCAGACTAGTTACACTCATTCACGAAACTAGTCATCTCAAAGAGATATTAGAGACGAGCATGTTTAAATGGTTCTTTGAGTATCTTATGCCTCAATCCATATTGTTCTTATGGTTTTTAATGTCAATTGCGCTAACTGTTATAAATACTTCACTATGGCCGATGATAGCAATATCTGCCATTTTGACAGCTATGCCTTGGCCATCGAAAAGCAGACTAATGAAAGAAGGCAGAGCATATATTGTCAGTCTCTACTTTAAGAGGCAATTTTATGGAAAGATTTCAGAAAGGTACAAGAACAATCTAATTGACAGTTTATGTGGTTGGCTCTACTATAAAATGATATGGACAAGACATGGCGCAGAAATAGCTTTCAGTGTGATGAATGCTCAATCTAAGCATCATGAAAGTCTAATTAAGAGATTCCCTGAAGTTAAGGATATTGAAGAGATAATTAATGGCTAACAGCCAGGCAAACGAACAGACTGACAGAGAAGCTTTCATATCTAGCAGAAACAACGTACTGGGAAAAAGCTTTGCAACAGATCTCTGGATGAAAGTTATACATAGAGCTATAGATGACATAGTCATGTATAAATCTATGAGAGAAACTGACAAGTCTTTAAGTGAAGAAGACGAAGAGTTTGAAGATTCTGCTTATCATTTCTTATTCAATGACAATTATCGAATATTGGTAGACGACTACTTAGTTGACATTGAGTGTCCCAAATGTAGATGTCTGACAGCAAAGACTAAGATGAGTCAACTGTCAAAAGACAAAGCAAAATGCGCATCATGTGGATTAAGCATACGTTTATCTACAGCATCTTACACTATATCCGATAAGACAGTTATAAGAGACATGAATCTTGCGGAGCTGTTGTCTTTATGGGGCATAGAGGACGTAGCCGGATTCAGAGAAGGTGTCTTAGAGAGAATAGAAGAATTAGTAGAGAAGAAGAAGAAAACACTAGAGAAGAAAAAACAAAGGAAGAAAAGGATGGAATTTGAAGCAGCCATTACAAGAGTACTAGAAGACACAAAAGAGATGCTTTTAGAGAAGAACAAAAAATATGGTGATTCCGCTTGTAATCCAGTCAGAATTTTCTCTAAGTCAGACAGAATAGAGCAGATCAAAGTCAGAATTGACGACAAGCTATCTAGGATTGTCAGAAGAAACAACAGTGAGGAAGATGAGGATGTAAAGAAAGACCTTATCGGTTATTTCGTTATTCTCCAAGCTCTCGAATCTGGCTACATCGACTAATCAAAGGAGACAATATGAGTCCTGAACTGAAGGATACTCTAGCACTGGTATGCGCGCAGATCGACAAGAAATACGGTAAAGGCTCTGTAATGAGACTTACCGACAAGGTGGATGCTAGTCCTGGACAAGTAATCAGTAGTGGTTCTATTCAGCTAGATTGTGCTTTAGGTATTGGTGGGTATAAGAAAGGCAGAATTGTAGAAATATTTGGTGCGGAGTCGTCAGGCAAAACAACTCTATGTCTTCATGCTGTGGCAAATGCTCAGAAGATGGGCAAGTCATGTGTCTACATTGATGCAGAGCATTCATTAGATCCTATTTATGCTCAGTGCCTAGGTGTCGATTTAGACAAACTGATCATTAGTCAACCAGACTATGGGGAACAGGCATTAGACATAGTAGACACCTTTGTCCGTTCTGGAGAAGTAGGGCTTATAGTTGTTGATTCTGTTGCTGCTCTAATTCCACAGAAAGAGTTAGAGGGAGAGGTAGGAGACCAGGTTGTCGGTCTTCAAGCAAGAATGATGAGCCAAGCTATGAGAAAGATAGCAGGTGTAACCAGTAAGACAGAGTGTAGTGTCATATTTGTTAATCAAATTCGCATGAAGATTGGTGTTATGTGGGGTTCGCCAAAAACAACGACTGGAGGAGAGGCTCTTAAGTTCTATTCTTCTCAAAGATTAGAGATAAATAGAATTGGAGACGTAAAGAAATCAGATAAGGTACTTGGCAACAGAACCAAAGTAAAGGTTATCAAGAATAAATTAGCTCCTCCAAAGAAAGATGCAGAATTCGATATTTTGTTTGGTGTTGGAATTGACAAATACACAGAAACAATAGAACTAGCTATATCTGACAGAATACTAGGCAAGACAGGAGCATGGTATAAATTAGAGGATGGTTCTAACTTTGCTCAAGGGTTACCTAATGCTGTTGAGTGGATGAAAGAACACAAAGATAAGTTCAACAACATCAGAAAACAAATACTAGAGAATAGAGGTCTGTACGAAGAGACAGAAGAAGAGACAGAAGAAGAG
>P_1C_Sed_2_UnCtyDRAFT_1000008_pt1 | contig 55030 bp, 52 predicted proteins | sample Pon1CUnioCityCA_4_FD_10229 | JGI IMG/M metagenome (IMG submission 10229) | reverse complement strand
AAAAAACGAGCGGTTCCGAAAAGTTGGGTAAAGATCCCGAGTTGTCTTGGGATCGCCAACTCTTGCATGACTTACAATGGATGTCTATTAATGAGTTACCTGAAATAGATTTTGCTCCCTCCAGTCTTGTAGAGAAAATACAACACTGGGACCGACGATTTAACTATCCGGTATTTTAACAGCTTCTTACATTAAGGATGATAATCCGTTTTTTAATCCTAACTGGATTGTCATAAATTTAGAAGCTTAATTTTTAACCACATCTGTTCTTATGTTTAATCTCCGACTTTCAGTTATAGCTGTTGTGTGTGTGGCTTTTATAGGTTACTCTTGCCAAAGTGATGAATCTTCAAAAACAACAGTAATACAAAATATAAAGGGTTATACCTTCTATGATGGCGATTTGATACAGTTTTCAGCACTTGAATTCAAAGGTGGCAAAGTTGTAGATGTGTATGATGATACTATGTTTACTGCTGATGCTTCTACGGAAGTTATCGATGGAGAAGGAAAAGTTATGCTTCCCGGTCTGATAGATGCTCATGCCCACGTAATGGGACTAGGAACAATGCTCATGAATATAGATCTGATGGGCATTAAATCATTAGATTCGGCGTTTACCCATATCGAAGAGTATGCTTCAGAAAATCCTGATTTGGAGTGGATTGAAGGTCGAGGATGGAATAACACGCATTGGGGCGATGGGGATTTCCCAACTGCCGAGGATCTTGATGAAGTGGTAAGTGATCGTCCCGTTTGGTTGAGCCGGGTAGATGGTCATGCCGGGTGGGCAAATAGCAAAGCAATGGAAATAGCAGGTATTACTTCTGAAACGGAAGCCCCGGAGGGTGGAAAAATTATTCGCGATGAAAATGGAGATCCTACCGGCGTATTTATAGATGAAGCAGAACAGCTTATTGCTTCTCATATCCCTGAGCCAACAGCAGAAGAGCAACAGATGGCACTGCAAAATGCACTTCAGCAAATGCGCAGTAAAGGATTGACTGGGGTCCACGACGCCGGAGTTTCTGCAGAGACTTGGAAACTCTATAAAAAGTTCGCTGATGAAGGTAAGATGTCCACGCGTATTTATGCGATGATTGGTGGAGCCGGAGACACCTTTGATAAGCTTGGAAAAAATGGTCCCATTACATCATATGCGGATGATCTGTTGGCCCTGCGCAGTGTAAAAATTTATGGCGACGGTGCATTGGGCAGTCGCGGTGCTGCTATGTTAGAACCTTATTCCGACGACCCGGGAAATACCGGACTGCTGTTCCATACCCAAGAGGAGATGAACCAGATGGTATTAAAAACTATGTCAAATGGATTTCAGACGAACATTCATGCGATCGGAGATGCAGCTAACAGGCAGGTGCTAAATGCGTTTGAGAATGCGAAAGATAGTTTGGGTGAACAGGGGTTGAGAAACCGTGTGGAACATGCACAAATTGTTTCTCAGCAAGATATTCCCCGTTTTAATGAATTGAATGTTATCGCTTCCATGCAGCCTACTCATGCTACTAGCGATATGAACATGGCAGAAGATCGCGTGGGACCTGAACGTATCAAAGGCGGTTATGCTTGGAAAACCTTTGTTAATCAAGGTACGACACTGGCTTCCGGNTCAGATTTTCCAGTGGAACATGTAAACCCATTTTATGGCCTGTATTCNGCGGTAACACGGCAAGATCATCAAGGAAATCCCGAAGGCGGTTGGNATCCATCTGAAAGTTTAAGTCGTGAACAGGCGCTTCGTTCTTTTACGCTAGATGCTGCTTATGCTGCACATCAGGAAGATATGCTCGGCAGCTTAGAGCCGGGTAAGTGGGCTGATTTTATTCTTATAGATCGGAATTATTTCGAAGTCCCGGAAATTGAGATCTGGCAGACTAAAGTGCTTGAGACCTGGATGGGTGGCAAAAAAGTATATTCTGCAGACGATTAATTGTTTATCCATGATCATCCGTTTAGAACAATTAAATCCTACTATTGGCGATATTAATGGTAATAGTGCACTGATTGAGCAGGCTATGGCCAGTGCAGAAGCAAATAATATGGATTTACTGGTATTGCCGGAATTGGTAGTTTGCGGATATCCACCGATGGATTTAATTGAACGCCGGGCTTTTTTGGAGGCCATTTATCAAGCGAACAAACGAATTGTATCAAATTCCGGTGATACTGCAGTGTTATTTGGGACGGTAACTCCTAATTACAGTACCGGACGCAAATGTTTTAACAGTGCGATCTTGGCGCGGAATGGGAAAAAGATTACAGAGGTACATAAAACATTACTTCCTACTTATGATGTATATGACGAACTTCGGTATTTTGAGCCTAATAATACTTTTGAATGCATAGAGTTTAAAGGGGCAAAAATTGGGATTACGGTATGTGAAGACATTTGGCATAATTTTGAGCTTCCCTATTTGACGTATGATGTAAATCCTGCAAAGGAATTGGTGAAGAAGGGAGCGGAAGTAATTTTGAATCTTTCAGCGTCGCCATATACTCGAAACAAACCTCAGAGTCGTCAAAGAATGTTGCAGCAGCATGCTGAAAAATTAGAAGTACCCATTTTTTATGCTAATCAGGTAGGCGGAAACACAGAGTTAGTTTCGGATGGTGACTCCATGGCTATTAACAGTAGTACTGAGGTAGTGGGACGAGCTCCGCTTTTTAAAAAAAGTCATATTGATCTCGACTGGGAGCCCGAGGCAGGTACACTAGAAAATATAGGACCAAACCCTGTCAATATACCAAAGAAAATTGCCCAGATGTTCAGTGCCTTGAAGTTGGGGTTGCAGGATTATCTCAATAAAACAGGTATAGCCGAAGATGTTGTTTTAGGATTAAGCGGTGGCATTGATTCTGCTTTAGTTGCTGCCATTGCAACAGAAGCGTTAGGCGAAGAAAATGTGGTTGGAATTACAATGCCTTCAGAATTTTCATCAGAAGGAAGCGTTACTCATTCACATCAGCTGGCTCAAAATCTTGGGATAGAGCTGCAAGAGATAGCGGTCAAAGAGCTGTATGATCAGTTTAATACTGCTTTGAAGCCGCTTTTTAAAGATGAACCTTTTGGAGTGGCAGAGGAAAATTTACAGCCGCGCATTCGGGGCACATTGTTAATGGCTTACTCTAATAAATTTGGTAATATGTTACTAAGCACCGGTAATAAATCTGAGCTGGCTACTGGTTATTGTACGTTATATGGCGATATGGCCGGAGGTTTAGGGGTAATTGCTGATCTGTATAAGCTGGAAGTGTTTGAAATGGCTCGTTGGCTGAATGAAGAATATTATGGCGAAGAAATTATTCCCTCAGCAATAATCAACAAGCCGCCGAGTGCCGAATTGCGTCCTGATCAAAAAGATGCGGATAGTTTGCCGGAATATGATATTTTAGATCCTATCCTGGAGGCTTATATTGAAAAACAGCACTCTATTGCAGAAATTGCCGAACAGGGCTTTGATATTGATACCGTTCGGGAAATTGTTGCATTGGTTGATCGTAACGAGTATAAGCGCTTTCAGGCAGTTCCTGCACTCAAAGTTAGTGACAAGGCTTTTGGGACGGGTCGGCGTTGGCCGTTGGTACAGCGTTGGACAAACAATCGAAATTGACGTTATTACAGAAGCGCATCAACAAAAAATTAACTCTATATTAAAAAATTTATGCATAATAAGTTACAGCTATTACTTGTTTTTATCCTAATCATGGGTGTTGCTCCTACATTGGCACAGGAGCAGGATAAAGATATACAACTTGAAGAAAGTCCTATGCCTGCCAAGCTGCTTCCTTATAATAATCCCATGACATCGGGTGATGATGATTTTTCGGCAGAAGAGGCCCGACCCAAAGAAAAGCTCGACAACTTTCAGAAAGATTTGATGCGCCGCATCGCTGATATATATCGCATGCATGTAAATGCCATTGAGGCACAAATACAGGATGATCCTTTAAGTGCTGAGACCCACATTACTGATGCTCTTAATGCCATGCAAAACCTCTTGGATACTTATCCAGAAGTACAATCTAACAAACGCTTTAGTGCACTGTATCGATCGGTAATGACCGAATACCGAGAGTTTTATGGAGTTGAAGATTCTTCGAAAGAGGTTAAAGGCGAGATTTTTGCCATTCAGAAAGAGTTGTATTCTGAAGAAGACTGGATGAATGAAAATGAGGAGTATGTACTTCCGGAGAATATTACAACCCCCAAAACCGAAGTGCCGCTGGTTCAAAACCGCCAGGTCAATCGTCACCTGATGTACTATACGCTTAAACGTCCAGAGGTAATGGAAACTTGGTTGCAGCGTACCAAAAAGTACTTTCCAATGATGGAAAAGATTTTTAGAGATGAGGGGGTGCCAACCGAATTAATTCACCTTGCGATGGTAGAAAGTGGATTAAATCCCGAGGCAAGAAGCTGGGCTTCGGCCGTTGGAATGTGGCAGTTTATTCGGGCAACAGGCTCTATGTATGGCTTGGAGGTTAATTGGTGGATTGATGAACGCCGCGACCCCGAAAAGGCTACACGAGCAGCGGCTCGACATTTAAAGGATCTCTACAATATTTGGGGTGATTGGCACTTGGCCATTGCTAATTATAATATTAGTCCCCGTGGTTTAAAAAGAGCAATCAGAGCAGCCGGTGAAGAAGATTACTGGGCCGCACTGCCTTATCTGCCACGTGAAACTCAGGGGTATGTGCCCGGATTTATAGCAGCGACTATGATTGAGATGAATCCCGAGCAGTTCGGATTCAAAGGGACCTATGAAGCCAATGAGTATGATTACGAAGTTTTTGAGGTTGCGCCACTGATGCCTCTTGATGCTTTGGCCGATGCTGCAGGTATTACCACAGAAAAACTCAAAAAATATAATCCTGAGCTGCTACGGTGGGCAACACCTCCGGGAAGTAGCTATCCGTTAAAATTGCCCACGGGTACCAAAGAGCAATTTGCAGCGAATTACGATGACATTCCCAAAGAGGAACGCAGCCAGAATGTAGCGATGCACACGGTAGATAGAGGAGAAACATTGGGATATATAGCCCGCAAATATGGTACTTCGGTTCGTGCACTTTATGAGACGAATGAAAGTCTTTCTAATACCATTTATCCGGGTCAAAAAATTGTTGTGCCACTGGCACCGGGAAGCAGTGAAAAGATTGCTGTTAATAAACCTACGCACCAACCCCGAGGGAATACCTCTACTAGACAAGGACGATCAAAGTCTAAAGCGCCGGCTAATTCGGCTCAGCTTAGTTACAAGGTAAAAAAAGGTGATACGATCGGCCATATTGCAGAATGGTATGATGTACGGTCTTGGCAAATACGTTCTTGGAATGGGACGACAAACTATATTCGTCCGGGAGAAAATCTGACAATTTATGTTCCTCAATCGAAGCAGTCATATTACAGTCAGATCAACAGCATGTCGTTTAGCAAGAAACAGAAGCTGGAAAGTGAGCAGCGGTCCGGTAAAGATATCACCGAAGCTTATTTGGCATCAGCTGATGACGGGGAAGATATTACTTATACGGTCCAATCTAATGATACGCTGATTCAGATCGCTAATTCATTTGGTGTGTCTGTAACTCAGATAAAACGCTTGAATAATCTCAATGGATCAAGAATTTTTGTTGGTCAGCAGTTGAAGATTAAATAAGATATTCTTCAATGAGTAAAATGAGGAAATTTATAGTTGCCGGACTGCTGGCGCTGACCTCCTTGGCGCTTATAGGTGTGGCACGTAACCCAGATATTTATTTCCTCATCAAAAAGAACTTCACCATTTTTAGTGAGGTGTATCGCACAGTTTCCCTGGAGTATGTGGATGAGGTAGATCCCGAAAAACTGATGCGTAAAGGGATTGATGCGATGCTGGAATCGCTTGATCCCTATACCGTGATGGTTGATGAAGCGCAACAGCAAAATATGGAGATCATCAGTCGAGGCAGTTATGGGGGGGTAGGTTTGGACGTGGGATTCCAGGGCGGTCAAATTGTAGTAGTCGCACCTATTGAGGGATATTCGGCCCACCGTAAAGGAATCCGTGCTGGTGATATTATTAAAAAGGTTGATGGTGTATTGGTTGATAACTTGATGCCCGAGGAAGTGCAGGGTTTAATAGATGGAGAACTGGGATCCACAGTTACGCTAACGATTAAGCGGTATGGTATAGAACCCCCCATAAAGTTTGAGCTGGAACGCCAGCGCATTGAGGTGAGAAATGTTGGATATGCCGGTTTGGTGGGAGATACTAAGAATATTGGCTATATCCTGTTGAATCATTTTTCTCAAGGCACGGCAGACGAAGTTCGTAAAACGATTGAAGACCTTACTACAAGCAAACAGCTTCACGGTATAATATTGGACCTTCGTAATAATCCCGGTGGATTGTTAGAAGAGGCTGTAGGTATTGTTGATAAATTTATCCCGCAAAACCAGATGGTTGTTGAAACGCGGGGACGTCAAAGTAAGCACAACAACATATTCTCAACGAAGGAAACTCCTATTTTACCGAATATGCCACTGGTGGTACTGCAAAACGGAGGTAGTGCCAGTGCATCAGAAATTGTGGCTGGGGCATTTCAGGATTATGATCGGGCTGTGATTATGGGTGAACAAAGTTTTGGGAAAGGGTTGGTACAGACCGTAACTCAACTTTCGTATAACACAGCTCTTAAAATGACCATTTCCAGATATTATATCCCCAGTGGGCGAAGCATTCAGTCCATAACCTATACACATGATGATAAAAACAGTGCAGTATTGAAGCCCGACTCACTTCGAAAGGAATTTAAGACGCACAATGGCAGAACGGTTTATGATGGTAACGGTATTGCCCCGGATATAGAAGTGAATGATAAAGAACCATCACTTCTTGAAACTTCTCTTTTGAGGGAAAATCTATTTTTTGACTTCGCTAATCGATATGCGTCTAGGCATGACCGTTTAAGCGAGTCTTTCGGTTCTGATGATCTATATAATGAATTTACAGCATACGTTTCTGATATTAATTTCGAATACCAAACAAACTCCGAGAAGCATTTAGGAAAAATTGATTCACTACTGAATGGAATAGAGGGTGAGGGGAAAGAACATATTCAGGAATTGGAAAAGGTAATTAATAAAAAAAAGAGACAGCAGTTTGTCCGAAAACGTTCTGATCTGGAAAAAAGACTATATCTGGAATTAATAGCACGCTACAAAGGCAGGGAGGGACAAACGGCTGCATGGCTTCCACATGATAAGGCAGTTAATGATGCGATTTCGGTATTGCAAAATAAAGTACAGTATAACAGTATTTTAGCAGGGTCTAATTAGAGTGGCAAAAGCAGATTTACATATTCATACAACGGCATCAGATGGACATTCAACGCCACAGCAAATTATAAAGAATGCTAAAAAGCATAACCTGGATGTCATATCTATAACAGATCATGACACTATTCGCGGTTATAAGAACGCCGTTGGAGAAGCTGAAAAAGAAGATATAACATTGCTTCCCGGGGTCGAAATTACATCAGATTTTAATGGTCGTGAGTGTCATCTGTTGGCTTATTGCTTTGATCCGGACCATAAAGTTATTACTCAGATATTGGTACAGCACTATCGCTCCCGGCTGGAACGTGGCAAATGGATTGTTAATGAGCTTACAAAAAAGGGGCTTGATATTGATATTGAAGAAGTGAAAGCTGAGGCAAATGGCAGTAATATTGGCCGTCCGCACATTGCCTCAGTGCTTATTGATAAGGGGTATGTTGCTTCTTTTAAAGAAGCGTTTATTCGTTATCTGAGTGATCAGTCGCTTGGTAAAATTTATAATGAGTATTATTCACATCACCAGATCATTGAAAACGTAAAAGAGGCGGGAGGAGCTATTGTCCTTGCCCATCCCGGGAATTTATACACTGATGATGAGCTCGAAGAACTTGCAGAGGCTGGAATCGACGGAATTGAGTTTATCCATCCAAGCCACGACTACGATAGGCAAAAACAGATAGAAGCATTTGCCAAAAAACATAATCTTTTAAAGACCGGTGGCAGCGATTTTCATGGCGGTGATAAAGAATATCAGAAATTTTTTGGAGTAGTCACTATTAATACCAAGTATGTAAATCGCTTAATTCGGTTGACTGATCAGCGAAAAGCACTCAAAGTTTAGGATATGGGAAAAAATATTTTACAGGGTGATACAGATGCTAATGATTTTAGTGTTGGTATTGCCGTTGCTAGATGGAATTCTTTCATTACGGATGAATTATTGGAAGGGGCACTAAACGCTTTAAAGAGTAAAGGGTTTGGTGACGAACAAATATTGGTAGCTCGCTGCCCCGGAGCATATGAATTGCCATTTACGGCTCGAAAATTATTAGGCCACACCAGCGGCGTAATAACATTAGGAGCTGTCATACAAGGCGATACACCCCATTTTGACTACGTTTGTGATGCAGTAAATCGTGGTGTGACGGATCTCAATTTAAAAGGTAATAAGCCTGTGGTATTTGGCGTTTTAACAACAGATAATGTAGCTCAGGCACAGGAACGTGCTGGGCTAAAAGGGGATAAAGGAAATAAAGGGGCAGAAGCTGCACTTGCCCTTATTGAAATGATTTCGTTAAATGAAAAATTTGAAAAATTATAATTCTTGTAAGCTTGAAATAACGGGTATAAAACTCTAATATTGATAGCTTAATAAAACACGGATACTACGCATTGGAACCAATTTCGCTCACAAATAAAGAACAGAATAGCAGTGACAAGAAGTCACAGTCCGCGCTGATAGAGGAGGGGGCAGTCCCCGAGCATATCGCTATAATTATGGATGGTAATGGGCGATGGGCTAAAAGTCGCGGAAATATCCGTTCATATGGGCATAAAGTTGGTGTAGATTCTGTTCGGGATGTGACCGAGGCTTGTGCACAAATAGGCGTTAAGTATTTGACGTTGTATGCGTTTTCGACAGAGAATTGGGGACGACCCAAAATGGAAGTCAGTGCTCTGATGCGCTTATTGGCTCGTTCACTGCGTAATGAAGCGGAAAATCTGAATGAAAATAATATAAAGCTCGAAACGATTGGACAGATCGATCGGTTTCCCAAAAATTGTCAGCGAGAATTAGGAGAAGCCATTGATCTAACCAAAGATAATGACCGGTTACAACTCTGCCTTGCACTCAGTTATTCAGGCCGTTGGGACATCACCGAAGCAGTTAAAAAGCTGGCCCAATCAGTGAAAGATGGTGAAATTGATCCCGATGAAATAGACGATGAGATGATAAGCGATCATTTGTCGACGGCTGAGATACCTGATCCTGAATTGATTATCAGAACTAGTGGTGAATATCGAATCAGTAATTTTTTGCTATGGCAGTTGGCTTATTCCGAACTATATATAACAGAAACATGCTGGCCAGACTTTCGCCGGGAAGAGTTATATAAAGCTATTCAATCATTTCAACAACGAGAACGTAGATTCGGCAAAATTTCCGAGAATGCACAAAAGAAATCTTCAGGTCTATACGTTCAAGAGCTGACACCTTAACCTTTCATATAAATATCGTAAGCTCAATTTTGTTTCAACAACGAACCCACGTGAAGAAATTATTAGTTACTCTTTTCGTCCTCTGCTTTATCTATAATCCTGGTTTTTCTCAGGATACCTCGATAAATATCGAAAACCCGATGAATAATCGTCCCCAGCAGTACGAAGTGCTGGGAGTTGAAGTGGAGGGCTTGACAACTTCGCGAGAAGATTTTGTGATTGGGACCAGTGGCTTGCAAGTGGGTACTCAAATTACTATCCCTGGTCAGGATTTATCAAGGGCCATAAAAAGTCTTCACAGAACAGGATTGTTTTCCGATGTTGAAATAATTGAGACTGACCGTGAGCCCGGCGGTATTTATTTGAAAATCGTTGTTCAAGAACAACCACGGCTAGAAGGATTTGAGATTCATGGTACGAAACGATCTCATCGTAAAGATCTCGAAGAGGAGATTACCCTGTTAAGAGGCTACGCTGTTACTGAATCATCATTAGCACAGGCCAGAAATACCATAAAACGATACTATGATGATAAAGGGTATTGGTATACTGATATCGAAGTCGAGAAATCCCAGCCTGATACGGTTCGTAACCGTGTGACGGTTCACTTCAATATTGATCCCGGTGAACGCTTAGAGGTAAAAGAAATTGCATTTGAGGGTAATGAGGAGTTTAGTAACCGCACGCTCCGAAAAGAATTGGGTGAAATTAATGAAGATCGCTGGTGGAAATTCTTTTCTAAAAAACTATTCAAAGAAGAAGACTTTGAAACGTCCAAGCAGAATCTAAGAGATTTCTATGGGGAGCATGGGTTTCTTGACTTCCGCATAACAAGTGATTCTGTGTATACTTTTCCATATACGCAGCACAGGTTATTGATCCTGGAAACCCCTGCAGAAGGGATAAAGGTGAACTTAACAGTTGATGAAGGGCCGCAATACAAGGTTCGGGATATCACATGGGAAGGAAATACCGTTTATACTGATGAACGGCTTTCCGAAGTGTTGGGCTTTGAAAAGGGAGATATCTTCAATCAGAAAAAGTTTCAGGATAAAATGCAATTCTCCCAGCAAGGTACTGATATAACCAGTCTGTATCGGGATATAGGATATTTGTTCTTCAGAGTTGAGCCTGAAATTGAGGTGGTCGGTGAAGATTCAGTAGATTTAAATATGAGTATCTATGAAGATGAGATAGCTTATATAGAAGAGGTGTCTTTTACCGGTAACAACAAGACGCATGATGATGTGGTGAGAAGAACCTTGCGTACTGTACCAGGCCAAAAATACAGTCAGCAAGCTATTGTTCGTACCATTCGAGAGCTTGGACAGTTAGGATACTTCCGACCCCAAGCAATTACTCCAAACCTTTCACCTGATCGCGAAAATCATACTGTAGATATCAATTATCAGCTTGATGAATCCCAGAGTACGGATAACTTTGAGTTTTCCGGTGGATTCGGTGGGCAGGGTATAGGACTGATTTTATCAGCTCGATTGAATTTCAATAACTTTTCTATACAGCGTGCTGTAAAAGGTGAAGGATGGAACCCTATTCCTTCGGGAGACGGCCAAAAATTGTCTTTGGGTGTACAGGTCACCGGCAGCGGCTATCAGAGTTATAGTCTTGGATTTCAGGAGCCTTGGTTAGGTGGTAGACCATTGTCGTTGGGTGTAAATATGAGTTACGATTTAATTAGTTACCGAGGCACCTCTTCTCGGAATGAGTTACTATCGAGTAGTGTATCTCTCGGCAGGCGCTTGAATTGGCCTGATGACTATTTTACCCATCGTTCGGTAATTTCTTATCAACTGTATGATGTTGCAGGCGGGGCCTCATTTCTTGCTGAAGGAACCTCTAGTATTATGAGTCTGAAGCAGGTATTAGAGCGTAATTCGGTGGATAATCCTATTTCTCCGACAACAGGTTCTAAATTTAGCATCTCCGGTGAACTTGCACCGCCCTTCCCCGGCTTTTCACAGTTTTACAAGTTGAAAACAAAGTACCAAAACCATACAACGGTTGTCGGTAAGCTGGTGATGACTAATACTGTAGAGTACGGTTACTTGGGTTATCTGAGTGATAGCCAGCGTAGTGATTTCCAACGCTTCAAGCTGGGGGGTACTCAGATGCAGCAGCGCCAGAGCTTTTTGGATGACAATATTGATCTTCGCGGCTTCCCCGGTGGACGTAATGGTTCTATTTCACCAATACAAAATGGGGAACCTGTCGGCGGACGCTTGTACACCAAATATGCGTTTGAACTGCGTTATCCTGCGATAACTGAACAGCAGGCTCAGGTACACCCATACATGTTTTTCGATTCAGGAAACGCTTTTGCCAATACTCGTGAGTTTGCTCCATTTGATGTAAAACGATCGGTAGGTTTTGGTACTCGTATTTATTTGCCAATACTTGGCTTGGTTGATCTTAGCTATGGATATCGTTTGGACGGTGTAGCTATCCCGAACAATCCTATTCCAGCGGGCGAATGGCAATTCCTGTTTAATATTGGAGCTCCTTTTGAATAGTGAGAAATCTGTTTCTACATAGCGCGATTACATGTTGTTTGTTGTTGGTCTGTGCCAGCTTTACCATTGCCCAAGATCAAAGGATCGGCTATGTGAACACTGATCAAATCTTGACTCAAATGTCGGAATATCAGGGAATCCAGCAACAGCTAAGCACGATCAGTTCTGAATGGAATAAACAGCTGGATAAAATGGAGCAGGAGATTGATCAACTGAAGGAAGATTTTGAAGCTAAAAAGATTTTATACACTGAAGAGCTCAAAAAGCAGAAACAACAGGAAATCCAAAACAAAGTACAACAGCGCCAACAATATTTGGATGAAAAATTTGGTGCCAATGGCGAATATTTTGAAAAACAAAAAGAGCTTCTTGAACCTATTCAGCGCAAGGTATTTGATGCTATAAACAAGGTAGCCAATGACCAGAATGTTGACTTCGTTTTTGATCGTGCACAAAATTCTAGCATGCTGTATGGTGAACAAGAATGGAATTTAAATAAAGAGGTACTACAAGAGCTTGGTATACGTTAAATGAACCAAGCAATTGATAAAAATAGTTTTTATACTCACAGGCCGAATAATTGAATCCCAAAGATAAATAGATCTGATGTTTAGAAAGTTAGCAAGTTCATTTTTCCTATTCCTTTTTGTTGTAAGTACATCGGCATTTGGACAACTCAATATAGGGTATCTTAATACCCAAGAAGTAATTAGCCAGATGCCCGAGCGTTCACAAGTGGAACAGGAGTTGAATGATTTTATCCAAGAAAAACGACAAGAACTACAACAGCGTACAACAGAATTTCAGGATTCTGTTGCCGAATTTCAGCAGAACCAGGCCAACATGTCTGATGCTGAGATTCAGAAGAGAGAAAAGCAGCTTGCACAAATGGAAGCTGAAATGACGCAATTTCAACAGGGGCTTCAGCAGCAGATACAACAGCGCAGGGCTACGCTTTTAGAACCTCTTTACAGTAAGATGAATGAGGCTATTAGTACAGTTGCGAAAAGAAATGATCTCGACTTTGTGATTAATGAGGCTACCAGCAACGGTGAAAATGTAGTTTACTACGCTGCAAGCGAGAAAATGGATATTACCCAGCAAGTATTACAATACATCAACGAAACATCTGACCAGAATTAATTGAAAATATATCATACTATGATAAAACGAATACTATCTATATCACTACTTTGTTTTTTGGCAGTTGGCTTTACAGGCCTCTCTACTGCACAGGCACAGCAAACGGAAATTGGTTATGTTGATCCCCAGGCAATTCTAAATAAAATGCCTGAGATGAAGGCGGTTCAGCAGCGCTTACAAAACTTTATTGAGCGCAAACGAGATGAGTTTACTACCAAGCAGCAAGACTTTCAACAGCAGCTTACGGAATATCAACAGAAAGCTGATGTTATTAATGAGTCAGCTCGTCAACGTGAAGAAGAACGTCTTGGCAAATTGAATGCTGAGTTACAGCAGTATCAAACACAAATTCAGCAGGAGATACAACAGAAACAGCAAGAATTGGTAGGTCCTCTTTTGGATCAGATTGATAACGCTGTTGGTACTGTTGCTCAAGATATGGGACTTACATATGTCATTAATACAACTACCAGTCAAGGCGATATGATTATTCTCTATGCTTCAGATGAAGCCCAGGAAAAGTACAATATTACCGATCAGGTAATGCAGGAGTTGGGTATCTAAGGTAGGAAGTGGTTTTTATATCATTAAAAAGGCAGCTCTAAATGGGCTGCCTTTTTTATTTTACTCTGCGTTTACGATTACGGATATAATCTTCAAAAATATAGCCCCCAAGATTATCAAGAGATGCAAAGTATGCTCGTCCTTTATTAGCCTCGGTAAGCTCTCGAACAAAATCTTGCAGATAAGGATCTCTGGCAATCATGAATGTTGTGATGTCAATATCATCACGTCGGCATTTAACCCCCTCATCTAACACCCTGTTTACAATTTTTCGATCAAGCCCAAAGCTGTTTTTATACATTTTTCCATCTTCAATAATACAGGATGGTTTGCCGTCAGTAATCATAAAAATCTGTTTATTGGCAAACTTGCGTCGGTGTAGAGTGTGGCGAGCTAATTCAAGCGCCTGTTCAGTGTTAGTGTGGTATGGTCCCACTTTTAAATAGGGAAGATCTTCGATGTCTACTTTCCATGCTTCATTACCAAAGGCAATGATATCCAGTGAATCTTTGGCATAGTTATTTAGGATAAGCTCTGATAGGGCCATGGCAACTTTCTTGGCCGGAGTGATACGATCTTCTCCATAAAGAACCATAGAGTGGCTTAAATCAATGAGCAATACCGTAGCTACTGATGTGTAGTGATCGGTGTCATGAACGCGTATATCGTCTTCATGCAGTTGCATCTGATCTATGTTGCTGTGCCGCAGCATATTCATCATGGTACCCACGCTGTCGATATTGGCAATGTCATCACCCTGGTGCCATTTGCGGGTTTCGGGCTGACGTTCTAAGCCTTTACCGGTATGATCGGTTTGGTGATTGCCGGCAGCTCCTTTCTTCAGATTGTTGAATATTTCTTCCAGCGCTCGTTGGCGCAGGCTCCGCTCCGTTTTGCGTGTGATAACATAAATTTGTTGGTTGTCATCTTGTTCGATATAACCGCGTTCTTTCAGTTCATCAACAAAATCACCAATGTTATAATTGTTAAACTGATCGGTGAGGTCATAATCATTGTCCAGCTCTGTGAGCCAGCGCAGTGCTTGTTGTACATCACCACTGGCAATGGTCAGTAGCTCTTGAAAAGTATCCCATAGGGAGTCAAAAGGGGATTGCCCCTTGGATTTGGCGAAGTGTTCATCCCATTTTTGGTACTTGAAATGCATAGTAAAAAGATTGACTTTAGCCTGAGTAAATCTAACGCTTTCGAAATCCTTTTAATTCATTGTAATGAATAATTCGAGTAATTTAAATAATGCTGAATCTACAGACCGGATTACGTTCGAACGCCAGCTCTGGGGAGAAGAGTATGAGCGAGTGATGGGCTTGGATGAAGTAGGACGCGGATGTCTGTCGGGACCCGTAGTGGCAGCGGGTGTTATTTTTGAGCCAGGGACTTTTGTAGAAGCGATTCGTGATAGTAAAAAGCTTACCCTCGGTGAGCGCAGGCAGCTAACAGAGAAGATCAAAAATGAAGCATTGTACTGGACTATTCAATGGTGTAGTCCTACCGAAATTGATGAGCTAAATATCTTGCACGCTTCCATAAAAGCAATGACAAAATGTGCCGAAGCTGACGGGGCCAAACCGGATTATCTGCTAGTTGATGGCAATCGTTTTAGTTCTGGTTTATGTCCGCACAAATGCATTGTTGGGGGAGACGATCGATCGATGAGCATTGCTGCAGCTTCAATAATTGCCAAAGTGTATAGAGATGAGTGGATGATTAAGCTCCACGAAGAGTATCCTCATTATGGTTGGGATACTAACGTTGGATATCCCACAGCAAAGCATTTTGAGGGTTTAAAAGAACATGGCGCCACAAAATTTCACCGGCAGAGTTTTAACTTGCGCACCGATAAGGAATTTGAAGAGTAGTTATCGATAGATGCTGAACTGCCGTTTATAGAAATCGAGGTTTAGGCAGATGCCCAGCATCAGGGTATTGGTGATGAGGGCAGAACCTCCATAGCTAATAAAAGGTAAGGGGATCCCAATAACGGGTAATAAACCGGTGGCTGATCCTACATTGACAAAGAAATGAGTGAAGAAAATAGTTAACACCCCCACCATCACCAGCTGGGCAAAGGGATGCCTGTGGACAGCGGCCATTTGCAGTAATCGTAATGTAAGCGCAAGCAGTAATAGAACGGTAAATCCGGCACCGATAAAACCGAACTCTTCCCCGATTACGCAGAAAATAAAGTCGGTCCACTGTTCAGGTAAAAATCGCAGTTGTGTTTGGGTCCCCTCAAGGAACCCTTTACCGTAAATTCCACCTGAACCGATAGCCGTTTTTGCTTGAATGACGTTCCAGCCGGCTCCCTGGGGATCAAAGGAAGGATTTGTAAATGCTTCTATCCGGGCCCGCTGATGCGGTTGTAAAACTTGATTGAGGGCAACTTGGATACCTATAACAAGTAAAATGCCAGTGACAAATGCAGTAAATGTTAACCAAGTTCGCCGCTGAATCATAAAGATTGCCAGGGTAATAATTATTGCGGCAACAAGCCCCCAATACCACGATATAATAGTAAGATAACCAATAATGGCTGGAGAAATTATAAATAGTGAGATACCGTAAGGCAGCCCGGACCAAAATAATACTACTGGTATTAATGCAAAAAAGATGATAGCCGTACCCATGTCGTTTTGAAGAATAACCAGAAAGGCCGGTACGACGATAAGGGAAACGGCAATTACTGCCGATTTCAAATTCTCTGCTGATATATTTCGGCGACTTGTTAAGTAATTAGCAACGGCAAGTATGGTGGCGATTTTCATTAGTTCACTCACCTGTAAGTTAAATGGCCCTAGTACAAGCCAGCTTCTGGCACCGTTTACTTCCTTTCCGATTAAAAGAGTAAGAATCATTAGTATGATACCAAGCCCGTAAAATACGTAAGAACCTTCTTGAAAGGTACGTGGATTAATGAATTGAAGTCCTATCAAAAGCAGTACGGCAATGCCGAAGGAGATCAATTGTTTATAAAAATTGAACTGTATATAGCTGGGTAGAAACTTTGCCACCGGACCTTGTGTAGCGCTGTAAATCGCTATCAATCCCACGGCAATAAGGCTTGCCCAAATTATGACAAGCGACCAGCTAAGTTCCTTGAGATTGATCATCTATATTTTCGTCCTCTTCTTCGGTTGTTTGTTTTCGGGGCTCAAAAGTTTTCACATAATTGTATACATACGATCGGTCAATTTCTCCGGTCAGATATTGCTCAATTAACAGAGATGCAATTGGGGCAGCAGAAATGGATCCATAACCTCCGTTTTCAACAAGTACGGCAACGGCAATCTTAGGATCATCTACAGGAGCAAAACTAATAAACCATCCATGATCTTGTCCATGCGGATTTTGGGCCGTTCCTGTTTTTCCGGCAACTTTAACGCTATCCAGATCGGCATAATAGCGACCACTGCCATCAGTAACAACCCTGCGCATACCATTTTTAACGACTGCTATTTCATCGGAATCGACCCAGTCAATTTTTTCTTTTTTAGGATTAGTTAACATCATCGTCCCGTCATTTTCTCGAATTGCGCTAACGAAATGAGGTTGAACCTTGTAACCGCCATTTCCAATTTGGGCAGCTACCAAAGCCATTTGCAGCGGAGATACAGCCACAAACCCCTGGCCAACTCCTAAGCTAAGCTGATCGCCAATGCCCCATTTGCCTTCACCCAGTACACGATTAAAAAACGTACTGTCTGGGATGGTGCCTGTCACTTCATTGGGAATATCGATGTTGTTATACTCTCCCAGACCAAAAGATGTAGCCAATTCATGCCATTTATCAAGACCTTTTTGAATCGCAATTTTATCCATCAGCCAAAAGAAGAAAGTATTGCTGGATTCTTGGAGTGCTTTGCCCACATCATATTTGCCTGGATCGGCCAAGTCATTATATCGGCGTCCGCGGAAATAGTAACCTGGATTGTCAATTTTTGTTTTCGATGTGATTATACCAAGCTCCAATCCCATCAGAGCCATAAGCGGTTTGAAGGTAGAGCCGGGGGGTTGTTTCCCTGAAACCGCCCTATTATACAGTGGATTGGTAGTGTCGGCATTGATGCTATCCCAATACGTTTTGTCGAGGCGCCCAGAAAGTTTTCTGATGTCATACTCTGGAGCACTTACCATGCTAAGAACGGCACCGTTATCTGGATTTAATGCCACCACAGCCCCTTGTTTGCCTTCCATAAGATCTTCAGCCAAGAGCTGAAGTTCAGTGTCAATAGTAGTATATAAATCAGACCCTTTTTTAGGACTCTCATCTATGGCACCATCCTGATACGATCCCATGTTTTGTCCCATGGCATTGACCTGAATATACTTGGTTCCGAGGGTGCCGCGAAGCTGTTCTTCATAGGCCATTTCAAGACCACTCTTCCCCGTTTTATCTCCGAGATGATAACTTTGAGTCCTTAAATATTCTTCTTTGGATACTTCCCGCAAATATCCCAGAATATGGGAAGCCTGCAGGCTGTCAACCGGATAATCACGTTTGCTCTCAATTTGATGGCCTACTCCCGGAAGTCGCCAAATACTTTCTTGAATGATGGAAAATGTTTCAAAATCGACTTCAGTAAAAATTCTTGATGAACGATAATAGGAGTAGTCACGGGCTTCTTGCACTCGATTTTCAACCTCTTCCACCGGTACATCCATAAGGTCAGCAAGAATAGGAGTATTTTTGGGATCGTAACTGGCCGGTGTAACGGTAATGGTATAGATAGGTTGGTTATCAACAATTAGGTTACCATTGCGATCGTAGATCAAGCCCCGGGCGGGATTGACAACTTCTTGTCGAAGTGAGTTTTCCCGACTGAGGGGATTATAGGTATCGTAATCAAGTATTTGTAGTTGGAATAGGCGACCCAAAATGATAAGTCCCAAAACAATAATACACACCTGTAGCACCCGTAGAGATGTTTTGGAACGTATTTTTTTTCGGGATTGCATGGTATTAATTTGTTCTAAACAATTGAATAAAACTTGCTACAAAAGCAGTATACAGACTACTGCCTATCAGATGTCGCCAGAAATAAAATTCTCCAGTATAACTTTGAATAGCAATGTTGAGTCCGAGAAATATGAGATTATGGATTAAAGCAGCAATAGCAATAGTTAGAAATACCTGTCCAATAAGTAACTGTTTTTTTGATCCTCTGGGGATGAAGTTATAGCTCATGAATACTAACAACGTTTTGGAAAACATATTTAGTCCCCATAAATCAAGCATAGCATCTTGTAAAAATCCTAGCCCCGCGGCCATCAGCAAAGCAGATGTTCGATCTTTACCTGCCATATACCAAACAAGAAATATGAGCAAAAGATCAGGTTGGACCTGCATGACTTTTAGATGCCGAAAAAGCATAACTTGAACCAAGAGGAAGGCAAACCCAATACCAAAATTTTTAAAACGTTCAGGATTCATTGTAAAAGATTTTGATAATCTTCGTTCAGATTCTTGATGGTGGTATCCGGCTCAAATTTTACAATAAAGCCTTCAGCAATCTCAAATAGATTTACAAATGGCTCAATATATACACGCTGGGTTTCTTTGCCTTCCTGAGGTTCGGTTCGCAGTACTTTTCCGATGGGAATATCGGGCGGAAACTGGTTACTGTATCCTGATGTAACCACAACTTCGCCAGTATCAACAACGGTAGTTTGAGGGATGTAATTAAGTTCTAGTTCTGTTTTGCTTTCTCCATCCCATGAAACTATCCCATAAGCGTTAGATTGCTGAAGTTTTGCACTTACTTTGAATAGGGTATTATAATAGGGCATAATTTGCGAATAGTCATTCGCTGTTAAAATCACTTTACCCACAAGTCCTTCCGATGAAACCATAGGCATTCCATTTGTGACGCCTTCTTTTTTTCCGGCATCTACAGTTAGTGAGTTGGTAACCTGATTGAGCTCTTTACCTACGATTTGGACTGGATATAAGCTTAAGTTACTCTCGCTACTGAATTGTAACAACTTCCGAAGCTGTTCGTTGCGTTGCTCAGCTGCCCTAAGTCGGCTGAGCTCATCTAAAAGTAATACGTTTTGTTTCCTTAAATAGGTATTTGTTTTCAATGCCTGTCGGTATACCCGAACATTTGAAAGCGGTTCTTCCAGATAGCTGAACACCGTTATAGATGCTTTCCGCAGGTTGTTTAGACCGCCTTGATATCGTCCGACCATCAGCACTACTGCTATTATCAGTATGAGTGCTGTGAGTATATGGTCTTTAGCATCAGCTATGCTGGGAAGTTTGAATCGCATTCACCTTCACTGGGTTTAAGAAATGACAGTTCTGTAGTATTCGATATCTTCAAGGATTGCGCCCGTTCCGCGTACTACCGCTGTTAGTGGGTCTTCAGCAATATGGACAGGTAAATCAGTAGTTTCTATGATCAGCTTGTCCAAGTTTTTAAGCTTAGCACCACCACCGGTTAGCATAATTCCGCGATCAAGGATATCAGCTGAAAGTTCGGGAGGTGTTTGCTCGAGTGACTTAGTAATGGATTCTACAATGGTGTTTACCGACTCAGAAATCGCCTCGCGGACGTCTTTCGAAGAAACATGACGAATTCGGGGGACTCCATTTACCAAGTCACGCCCCTTAGTTTCCATGTCCAGCTCCTCATCGAGTGGGGCCGCAGAACCAATTTCGCACTTAATCTTTTCGGCCGTTCGTTCCCCGATTAATAAGTTATGATTGCGCCGGAAGTAGTTGATGATATCATCATTAAGCTCATCACCGCCGAGACGAACAGATTGGGCATAAACAATACCTGAAAGGGCTATAACAGCAATTTCGGTAGTACCACCACCGATATCCACAATCATATTCCCGATAGGTTCATGGACATTAAGGCCAATGCCAATGGCAGCTGCCATCGGCTCGTCAACTAAGTGTACTTCTTTAGCTCCGGCATGTTCAGCACTATCACGCACCGCTCTGCGCTCTACTTCGGTAATACCGCTGGGCACGCAGACAACCATCTGACGCGTGCTTGAATACCATTTCATTTTAACCTTATCAATCATCCCGCGGATCATCTGCTCGGCGACTTCAAAATCGGCGATGACTCCATCACGAAGTGGTCGAACAGTACGAATATTTTTGTGCGTTTTTTCGTGCATGAGCCGTGCTTCATGACCTGTTGCTACCGGCTCATTTTGTGAGTTTAGTGCTACAATAGAAGGTTCATTTAATACAATACCTTCGCCGCGCGAGTAGATGAGTGTGTTAGCAGTGCCGAGGTCAATAGCTATGTCGGTATATAGCCAATCAAACCAGCCTGCATTTTGCTGATCTTTTTTCTTTTTAGATGCGTGTTTATCCATGATTATTTGGTGTAGATGAGCTAATTGTAATCAAGTTGATCGCCTGAATAATTTCAAAGAATGAAAATACAATTTTGTAAGTCTATTTGCGAATTAATCAGGATTAAAAGTAAAAACCAAATTGTTGAATATTTTAGTGTCTGAAATGCCTGTTGCCGGTAAAGACCATGGCCATATTTAGTTTATCAGCAGCTTCAGTAACTTCTTCATCACGAATACTACCACCGGGCTGGATGACACAGGATGCCCCTGCTTCGGCCGCGGCTTCAACACCATCGGCAAATGGGAAAAAGGCATCGGAAGCAATGGCTGTACCTTCCAGTGAAAGTCCTTCTTGTTTGGCTTTGGCGATGGCAATTTCTGATGCTTCAACCCTACTCGTTTGTCCCGTGCCAATGCCAATTGTTTGCCCATCCCTTGCATATACAATCGCATTCGACTTAACATGTTTCACAACTTTCCAGGAGAACAGAAGATCTTGTACTTCTTTTGAAGTAGGTTCTCTTTTTGTTACTGTCTTTAACTCTTTTTTTGTAATGGTTTTTATATCAGCTTCCTGGCTTAAAACTCCTCCAAAAATTGATCGGAACTGTAGGGTTTTCTCAGTATTAGGAAATTCTTGAATACGGATCAGCCTTCTGTTTTTCTTTTTTTGAAGTAATTTTAATGCTTCCTCACTGTAAGATGGTGCAATGATAATTTCCGTAAATATTTCATCAACTTTTTGGGCCGTTCTAATATCCAGTTCTTTATTAACGGCAACAATACCGCCAAAGGGAGACATGGTATCGGTAGCAAAGGCTTTATCCCAAGCATCAGCAAGGTTATCAGAGATTGCTACGCCGCAGGGAACTGTATGCTTGAATATCGCACAGGTTGGTTTATCATCTTTGAAATCGGCGATAAGGTTAAGCGATGCATCGACATCTGTAAAGTTATTATAACTGAGCTGTTTCCCATGGAAGCAGTCAATATATTCATTTTGGATACCATAAACCGCTGCTTTTTGGTGAGGATTTTCACCATATCGAAGCCCCTGTGATTTTGGTAATGAAATATTTAGCTGTTGAGGTAATTCTTCTTCCCCAGTTTCCAGATTATTGTAATAGTTAGCTATGGTTGCATCGTACTTAGCGGTATGATTGAAGGCAGCCATGGCCCATTGTCGGCGTTTATTAAATGAAATTTCAGTGTGTTCGCTAAGCTCTTTGCCGAACTTGTTATATTGCATGGGGGAGGTCAAGACACAGACGTGGGCAAAGTTTTTGGCAGCCGCACGAATCATCGTTGGACCGCCAATGTCGATGTTTTCAGTGGCTATTGCAGGAGTACAATCGGAATCTGTTATCGTTTCTTCAAANGGATATAAGTTTACCACAACCAACTCGATGGGATCGATATCCAGACGTTTCATTTCATCTACATCGGGTTGATGACTGGTTCGTCCCAAGATGCCCCCGTGAATTATGGGATGAAGCGTCTTTACACGTCCATCGAGGCACTCATCAAATCCTGTTATCTCGCTGACATCGGTTACGGGAATATCAGCTTCACGAATTTTCTGAGCAGTTCCTCCTGTAGAAATAATTTCTACATCAAACTGATGTAACTGCCGGGCAAGTTTAACAATGCCTGTTTTATCGGAAACGGAGAGAAGGGCTCTATTAATTTTTAAGGAGTTCTTGGGAAGAGAGTCGAGCGGTTGTAATGACACGATTAAAAAGAGTAATTAAGAGTTAGATTTATTATTGATCTGTTTAGCTAATTTTGCAATTATTTCAGGAAATAATTTATGTTCTTCTTTTAATATTCGTTTGGCCAATGTTTCGGGGGCGTCAGATTTTCTTACCGGAACTTTACGTTGTCCTAATATAGGTCCTTGATCGTACTCTTCGGTTACCATATGTACCGTGCAGCCTGATATTTCTTCTTTGTTATCAATCACTGCCCGATGTACCTTCTTACCATAAAATCCTTTACCTCCATATTTTGGTAACAGGGAAGGATGGATATTTACAATACGGTCTTTGTATTTATCAATTATTTCTGATGGAATTTTGATCATGTATCCTGCCAGTGCAATAAGCTGTGTATCCCATTGTTCAAGTTGCTTGAGCAAAGCTTCTACATAATTGGGATAGGAGGGAAAGTCGGAAGGTGCTAAATATTCGTGATCAATATTGTGCTTTTGAGCACGATCAATGGCTTGGATACCTTTTTTGTTAGAGATAAGACCGACAATGCGCCCATTAATCTGGCCGTTTTCAACAGCATCAATGATAGCTTGGAAATTTGTGCCCGATCCCGAGGCAAATACGACAATATTAATCAAGATAAAAGAGCGAAATAGTTATTTATTTGCTCGCAAATATAAGTAAAAAAGCACACAGATTAAGTCTTGATTTTAAATGCTTTATTCAACTTCTGAAGAATTGCCCCCCCGTAATAATTATTGAAGCTCCAGCTAATCTGGTTGAATGTAATCTTAATAATTGTAGCTATCGGTACTGCAACCAACATCCCCAGAATACCGGCTGTTTCAGCGCCAATCATAATAATAAATAATATGGCTACCGGATGTATATCAGCAGATCGGGAAAAGATAATCGGTTGGAGAACAACGTTGTCGAGAATTTGAACTCCAAGTATGGCAAGTACACAGGGTAGTACGAGTGAAAAGTTTCCTACTTCGATAATGGATACTACAATAGATAAGATGTAGCCTATGATTGGTCCGAAATAGGGGATAGTATTGGCGATTCCTACTGCAATTCCAACAGAAAGTGAATTATTAAGGCCAACGATTGATAACCCGACCCACGCAGAAAATGCGATAATTAGACTTTGCAGCATTACTCCTCTAAAATACAGACCCAAACGGCTTTCAATTTTGTCAATTAAACTTAAGGCCGTTTCAAAATATTTATTGGGAACTAACTTCAGAATATTGCGGCGGATTTGTGTTCCGTCTTTCAGAAAGAAGAAGGTCGCAAACGGAATGATGAGCGCAGCTGAAAAGATATTCGTAAAAATACCTATGAGGTTACTAAGTGCAGAAGGTATCTCACCCACATCAAACAGATCTTCAAGGACTGCAGCTAAGTTGTTACTTAGAATACCATCCGGTAAAAAGGTAAACTTATCAGTGAGCTGAACCTCAATTTTTTGGGTGATATTTTGGATGTTTTTAATGCTAAGCTGACTGGCCAACTCCACCATTTGATTAGCAACAATGGGGATAACATTTGTTGAGATCCACACGAGAATTAATACAAGCGAGCTTAAAGTCAGTGTTATGGAAAAAGTTCTATTTAAACCGGCTGCTTGCATGCGGTTTACCAAAGGGTCCAAGATATAACTGAAGATCATTGCTATAATCGCATATCCTACCAAGGTGCCATACCTAAACACCAAATAGCTCACTACCCCAATAGCTGCTAATCCTACCACTGACTTTATTACGCGCTCAAGAGTAATGTTGTTCATTGCTCAATAGCTTTCATTAGCTCATCTATATGGTTAAAGATATTCGAGGATCGGTATCCTTTGCGGGCTAGATGATCAACTACTTTTTTCTTCCTTTTATAAGGATCTTCTTCTCTCAAAAAGCGTCTTTTCTTCTTTAAAACCAAATGTAACAAAACCTCTTTAATATTTTTATCCTCAAATACTTTTTGAATGCTTTGTTCAGCAACATCACCCGGAATCCCCTTTTTATATAGATGGGCCTTAATTTTATTGGGCCCCCATTTATTCAGATGACTTTTATCTTGGGCAAACTTTTCAGCAAAACTGATATCATTCAAATATCCCTTTTCTTCGAGTTCATCAAGGACATTCTCGATGATATTCTTGGGATACTCTTTGCGTATGGCTTTGGTAAAAAGTTCTTTACGGGAATGGTCGCGACTGCCCAATCGCCTCATCATATATGATTTAACAGCAAATCGTCCCTCTTCGCGTTCAATTTTTCGGAGCAGTGCATGGGTTATCGTCTCTCCCTTGGCCAAGTTGAATTTGAGGAGTGTCTGTTCGGAAACACCGATCAGAAACTCCTCATCAACAAAAATAGAATAGCGCTCTTTGTTCTTTTTTTGAACGCTAATGGAGCTTATTACTCCGGGTAACTGTTGTTCTGATTCATCGGCCATTACTAATCGTCGCTGTCAGAATCTTCTTCCTCAGTTTTTTCCTGTCCGTTTTCTTCTGCTTTTTCACTCTCATCAGAAGGATTCATTTGCTCTCGAACGGTACCCTGACCGATAGGCTCACCGTCATAGCGATACCAGCTGCCTCGTTTTTCGATGATATCAAATTCTACAGCCATATCAAGAACTTCGGCCAGGCGTGAAATCCCCTCGCCATAAATGATATTAAATTCAACTTCTTTAAAGGGTGGAGCAACTTTGTTTTTAACCACTTTCACTTTGGTACGGTTTCCAACCATATCGTCGCCTTTTTTAAGCGAGCCGATGCGACGGATATCCATCCGTACAGAAGAATAGAATTTGAGTGCTCGTCCGCCGGAAGTTGTTTCAGGATTGCCGAACATAACCCCAATTTTTTCACGAATTTGATTAATAAAAATAACGGATGTTCGGGTTTTATTGATGATACCTGTGATTTTACGCATTGCCTGAGACATCAAGCGTGCTTGCAGCCCCATATGTGAATCCCCCATTTCGCCTTCAAGCTCTGCTCGGGGAACGAGTGCGGCTACCGAGTCAACAACGATGACATCCAGAGCAGCAGAACGGATAAGTGTTTCTGTAATTTCGAGAGCTTGTTCGCCGCTGTCGGGTTGCGACACAAGTAGTTCGTCAGTATTAATACCTAAGTTTTTGGCATAACGAGGGTCGAAAGCATGCTCAGCATCAACAAAAGCAGCATAACCACCAGCTTTCTGTGCTTCAGCAATAACATGAAGTGCAAGTGTCGTTTTACCACTGGCTTCAGGTCCGTAAATTTCGGTAACACGGCCACGGGGAACCCCCCCTACACCCAATGCGTAATCTACCATGATAGATCCGGTAGAAATGCTGGGAACATCCTGAGTAGCTTCATCCCCAAGCCGCATGATGGTGCCTTTACCGTGCTGTTTTTCGATTTGGCCAATGGCCATTTCCAGTGCCTTTTCGCGATCTTTATTGTCAGACATAAATGAAAGAGTAATTAGATTTTTTTGTTTTCACCGGTCAATATATTAAATAATAATGACAACGTAGTGTCAGTTTATCTTCTTGTAATCTTAGAATACACCACCTAGTCACAAAGATATGTTCCTAAAATACATTCTGGTGTTTTAGCAATAGTCTATTAAGTAAGATCACTTAGGCCACGAATCCTTACACTATGGATTTATTTTGGATATCACACTTCCAAGCTCATCCATTGCTTTGTGAATCTGTTGAGTTGTTATATAAGGTGCTGTGCCAAAACGGAGGATATCACCTCGGGCATCTGTAAAAACTCCTTTTTCCATTAACTTTGCCCTGATTGTTCGTGCAAAAGGGGATTGTAAAGCCAGAAACCCACCAATATTCTTGACCGGTTGTTGGTGTGCAAGCTGAATAACTTCAGTATCAAAATCGCTATCTAAAAAGGTATTGCGTAGTAATTTTATTTGGGCTTTATACTGTTTATAGAGCACCTGCGGAGTTAACCCCATCTTTTCGAAAAAATCTACGACTTTAGCTGCTCTGAATTGGGATGTAGAATCAAAAGTGCCACTGGCAAAAAGCTGATTGGGATCTGAATAAGATACTTTTTCTTCTTCCTTCGATTCGTCAAGTTTGCTAAAGGACGAAAACCACCCGGTTATGGCAGGTCGTAAATTACAATCTTTGGGATATCGTAAAAAACAATTTCCTTCGCCCCACTGCAGATATTTATAACCGCCGATTAGTACGTAACAATCCTCGAGATTTTCATCAGAAATCGAAAGCGGTATGACATTGGTTCCGTGATAATCATCAATCATCAAGGGAACATTATGTGTCCTGGTAATTTTAGCAACTTCATTAATATGCTGATTTATAATCCCACTGTTATAATAAATGCGAGACAGCATCACGGCCGATACCCGGTCATCGATTTGGCTTTCAATTTGCTCAACGATGTCATCAGCATGACCATCAACAGTGACGACCTCAAGTCCTTCTTCTTGAAGTCGTTTTAGCTGGCGCGACATTGAATGGAATTCACTGTCAGTAGTGATGATTTTCGGTTTATTTTTTAAATCAAAACTGGATAGCCACGATACCAACAAATGATGAGTGTTTTCTCCCAGGCAGTACATCCCATTTGGATCATCATAGAAATTGCGCAGATAGTTGCGGAGCATTTCTACTTTTTCAAATGCTATTTCCCATTTGTTGTCAACCTCAGAAGCAGCTACCTCAAAAGATTCTTGTAGTCCTTCTTTGGCAACATCAGGCCAAGCTTGATGGGAATGACCTGTAAAAAGCAGTCGGTCACTCACATTAAAATGAGAATAATGCGGAGCCAGTTTTTGGGCAAGTTGATTAATATCTTGTGACATTATTGATGCAAATTTTATATGCTATAGTTTAAATTTCTGACCGAATTTCCCACAGNTCGGGAAAAATGCGCTGGTGCAGCGTTTTGCGGAGGTAGTCTACACCGCTTGAACCGCCGGTACCCATTTTGTTTCCAATAGTACGTTCTACCATTTTTACGTGGCGATACCGCCATTCCTGCATACCCTCATCAAAATCTACAAACAACTCGCAGAGCATAGCCGTTTCTTGATCATTCTGCATAATATCGAGCAGGATTTTTTGGTTTTTTTCTGATGGATCATAAAGCAAGCCATTTTTATGTTTCCGTTCCGGCAGTTGGGCATCGTATCCTTTTTGCTGAAGGTATTCACAGAAACATTCCCAGAGTGTAGGCTCTGCCATTCGTTCTTTCATTCGGTCGACATATTGAGGTTGGTGTTCGTGGACTTTAAGGATGTGTTCAGATCGATGTCCGCAGACAATTTCCACTTCTCGAAATTGAACTGATTGGAATCCGCTGGCTTCATCCAGAAACCCACGAAAGCTCTCAAATTCAAGTGGAGTCATGGTTTCCAGAATATCAATTTGGGCAACCATTGTTTTGAGTATGGTCAGAATGCGTTTCATCGTTTTAACAGCTGCCCAAGTTCTGCCCGCTTTTAGATCGTCTCGAAGTTTATCCATCTCGTGCAGAATCTGCTTAAACCAGAGTTCATAGGTTTGATGAATAATGATAAAGAGCATCTCGTCGTGCTCTTCCGGGTCAGACTGAAGTTGTTGTAGTTCCAAAAGCTCATCGATTTTTAGATAATTGCTATAGGTAAGTTTCATCCCCAATAAGTATTTTTATACATTTACGCATCAGCTAATAATAGGTAGAATTTGCGATAGTCTCTATCTTGGATTCCTGCTGTTGTATGTAGCCAAAATTCCTTAGATTTGTCGCGGAATTAATAAAAGAAAAGTGTTTATGAGTATATTAATTGCTGACAGTGGAGCTACGAAAACGGAATGGTGTCTAGTTAATGATGAGACCGAAACACATTTTACGGAAGGATTAAATCCGTACTATCATACAACAGAGAGTATTGAAGAGATTATCCGCCAAAACTTGCTGCCCAAAATCGAAGTGCCTATAGATGAGGTATTTTTTTATGGAGCAGGTTGTGATAGTGACGAGAAAGATCAAGTGGTACAAAAAGCGCTCGATTCCTGTTTCACTGATTCAAATAACAATGTATATCACGATTTGTTAGGAGCAGCAAGAGCTTGTTTTCATAATAAGCCTGGTATTGCCTGTATCCTTGGAACCGGTTGCAATTCTTGCGTCTATGACGGGGAGAAAATTATCGAACATATTCCATCACTGGCTTTTATTTTAGGGGATGAGGGCAGCGCGGGTTATTTCGGTAAAAAGCTAATCAATAAATACTTTCGTTTCGAGATTCCCAATGACCTTAAGGAAGACCTTGAAAAAAACTATAATATGTCGCTCGATCATATTACAGAGGGATTGTACGACGGTGATCAGAAAAGTAGGTTTATTGCTTCTTATGGGGCATTTTTGGGCGAGCATGCCGATCATCCTTTTGTCAAAGAAATGCTGTACGAGGGATTTGAGAACTTTATTTCACGCATCTTATTGAACTACACCAATGCTAGGGATTATGAGGTCCGCTTTATTGGATCAGTTGCATTTTTCCATCAGGAGTTAATCAAAGAAATTTTGAATAAACACAATCTTAAACCGGGTTTGTTTGTGAAGAATCCGATGGAAAGACTTGTAACTTTTCATACAGATCCAGCTCTCCAACAGTCGTGATTGATACGCATTGCCACCTTTATCTTGACCAATTTGAAGATGACCTTGAAGGGGTTTTAGATCGTGCGGCCAAAGCAGGAGTAACACATATTTTTTTGCCGGCCATCGATTTGGATTCACTTCCCAAAATGGAAAAGTTTCAGCATTCCGATATTTCCTTTCATAAAATGGCGGGGATTCATCCCACCAGTATAAATGACGGCAAAGAAATTACCGAGCAAAAACTGTATGACCTTTGCAGTCGGCCGGAATATATTGCGGTAGGAGAAACAGGGTTGGACTATTACTGGAATGAAGATTATAAGTCAGAACAGCAAGAAAGCCTTCGAACACATTGCAGGGTGGCCAAAGAAATGCAGAAGCCCGTCGTATTGCATAATCGTGAAAGTACCAAAGATCTCCTTGATATAGTTGAAGAAGAACAGGATGGAAGTTTAAAGGGAGTCTGGCATTCATTCACCGGTTCTGCGGATGAGGGAAAACGTGCTATTGACTTGGGATTAGAGTTAGGTATCGGAGGTATTTTTACGTTTAAAAATTCGGGTGTTGATGAAGCGGTAGCTGAGCTACCCATTGAGCATATGATGGTCGAAACCGATGCACCCTATTTAGCACCTGATCCCAAGCGCGGTAAACGCAATGAGCCTGCCTTTGTAAAATATACCGCTGAGCGGCTGGGCGAAGTGATGGATAAATCGCTTGAAGAGGTAGAAATGATTACAGACAAAAATGCTTTGCGATTTTTTGGGATTAGCTGATCTCCGAAAATCCCAGCTCTTTAAGTACGGGATATTGATTGAAGTACGCTTTTGTCAGCTTTATTTGTGAAAATTGTTGTCGCAGAGGGAATTCAGCACGCAATTTGTTAAATAACTCACCGCGTTTTTGGGGGTGATTTGTAACGATTCCCATTAGTTTTTGCTCATAGTTCTTTATGGGGTGCAGTTCGGTCAAGAGCGAGGAGAGTGAATGATATTTATCCGGATTCTTATCGAAAGTGATCTTTTTATTATGTAATCTAATTTCAGGTGAATTCAATTCAAAGTGACTGATTAAATCATCAGCGACAAACTTTGAGGCATTTTGTTTAGCTTGTTCTGAATATCCGGCAATATGCGGTGTTTTCAGTAATGCTGCACCAAAAGTGTCAAGATGTATTGTTGGTTCATCTTCCCAGGTATCGATAATAGTGTCTCTGACTGTTCCTTTTTTCATAGCTGCAAGCAGTGCGTTTTCATCTACCACTCCGCCGCGTGCTGTGTTTATAATTAGGTCGAAAGCTCGGTCTTTTAATCTATGTTGGTTTAACCAGTGATAAGTGGGATGTTCACTTTCTTTGTGAAGCGGAGTGTGGAAAGATAAGAGGTCGCAACCCAATACTTCATTAATTGATGCTGATGAAAAGTTGGGGGCGCGTTGTTCGCGGGGTGGGTCGTATGTTATTGTTTCTAATCCGATCCTATTAAGAATGTCTACTACTTCTGTGCCAACATGACCAACGCCAATAATGCCGCACGAAAGTGTTGATAAATCCTTACTGCGCTTTTCCGTCCAAAGTAAAAGTGCCGTAGCTATGTATTCAGCGACTGAACGAGCATTACAACCGGCTGCATCAGCAAAGTGAATGTTGTGCTCAGCAAGATATTGTAAATCCACATGATCGGTTCCTGAAGAACCCGTACCAATAAAGGTAAGATTCTTTGGAATATTTGGCAGTGTCTGTTTGTTTATAGGAATCACCGTACGGATAAGCATTGCGTGAGCCTTTTCAAGGTCGGAAGGCAACCCTCGAGCAGGATCAAAAAGTTGTAAATTTATACTTTCAGGTAGATAAGACTGTATATTATATAGATATTGATCGGCTAATACGTTAATCATCAGAGCTTTTTACTTTAATAGAATATTTAGTCTGAGCCATCATAAAATTAATTTAACAGCATTATTGTATGAGTACCAAAGGGTATAATATTGTTTCCTTAATTCGAAAAAAAAGAGACGGCTATGCACTTACCAGAGATGAGATATCTCATCTAATTGACGAATATACACAAGATGAAGTGCCTGACTATCAGATGAGTTCGTTTTTGATGGCCTCTTTTTTGAATGGCATGAATGAAGATGAAGCTTCGGCATTGACGCATTCCATGCTCCATTCGGGACGGGTACTCGATCTCAGCGATATTCCCGGTAAAAAAGTAGATAAACACTCAACGGGAGGCGTAGGAGATAAGCTGTCCCTAATTCTGGCACCTATTGTTGCCAGCTACGGAGTGCCTGTGCCCATGATATCCGGTCGCGGGTTGGGACATACCGGGGGTACGCTTGATAAGATGGAATCCATTCCCGGTTTTACCGTTGATATGAACTTAGAGCGATATCAACAAATATTAGCAAAGTGCAACATGGTGATGGCGGGACAAACCGAGGAGGTTGCTCCGGCCGATAAACGGCTGTATTCGCTGCGCGATGTGACGGCTACGGTAGAATCTATTCCTTTAATAGCTGGCAGTATTATGAGTAAGAAATTGGCCGAAGGTATTGATGCCTTGGTCCTTGATGTGAAATTTGGCTCCGGGGCCTTTATGAAAACGCATGAAGATGCTCAGGAACTGGCTGAAACACTGGTGGCTATCGGTGAAGATTTTGGGAAGGAAACGATAGCTTATCTAACAAATATGAATCAGCCGCTGGGATATAAAGTTGGAAACTGGCTGGAAGTTGAAGAATCTATGGAGGGACTGCAGGGTAAGGGTCCCGATGATGTGATGGAGGTTACACATATGTTAGCTGGTACGATGATTATGCTCGGGGGTAAGGCTGATACTGTTGAAGAAGGGGTCGAAATGAGTCAAAAGGCAGCTCAAAATGGTCAGGCTTTTGATAAATGGCTGGAACTGACAGAAGAGCAGGGCGGAGATACCAGTGTATTGAAAGATTTCTCGGCTTATGATCATGCTGAATACTCTTTTGAGTTTACAGCTAGAGAAGCAGGATATATTTCTGAAATAGATGCTTACAGTGTAGGCATGGCTTCGCTTGAATTAGGGGCTGGGCGTAAGAAAAAAGAAGATGACATTGATCCGGCTGCAGGAATAGAATTAAAGAAGAAAATAGGTAATTCGGTTAAGAGAGGTGATACATTAGCTGTGGGATATACCAATAACAAGCAGTTAAAAGATCCAGCAGTTGATGAGTTAAAAAATGCGTTTTCAATTCGTGAGGAGTCAGTGAATAAATTGACAATGATCACCTACCGTGTTGATAAAAATGGTGTTCATAAATTATAAGGACTTATCAATTCCATTATCACTACATAAACATAGGTAAACTCTATAACAAGCATACCTATCAATGAAAGTCAACTATAGGGTTTATGGTTTGAGTTTAACTAAGGTGGCTGAACACATGTTTCTAGCCACATTAGTTTGTTTGTACTCTTTGATTTCTTTCTTAGCGAATCGACCTTATATGGATATTTCCAATTATTTTGTTGCACTATTCCAAATATAAGATTGTGGGCGTTTGTTCTGCATGGGATATGACTCCCTTCAAAAAAACAGGATTCTGAAATTCGGGTTAAAGATGAAAGCCGTCCGACTTTTCTACAATATGACAGCACGGATTTTCGGTGGCTCCAAACTTCCAAAGGAAGGAGAAGCTTTTCGAGATATTACGATCGCGGAATATGCCGTAGAAAATCGGGATCCCAAAATTTTGGAGACTCTTCTCTGCCATATTTATAAACATTATAAGAAAGAAGGATATCATTCTATTATCATAGGTTCGGATGTAAACAATCCCATATTAAAAGCCACGGATATCTTTTGGTCGAAAAAGGTTCGCTCGAATGTAATTCTGGGATCGGTAGAAAGAGAAAAAGCGAAAGAAATAGAGCTGCAACCGTTTATTTATGCTGATGCAATTCAGATTTAAATACAAAAGCTTATACTCTCGTATTCTTGGGATCAAATTCTGAATAACATAGTCAATTTCTAATTTCTATTTTTACTTTATCTTCAATACGCTCATCAGGGTGTGTAATTACGGATTCTCCAGATTCCAACCCGCTAAGAATTTGTGTTTGGAGTCCGCTTTGTTGCCCCGTTTCTACTTTGCGGAGTTGGGCCGTGCCATCATCAACCACAAAGAGCGCCCACTGTTCACCTGCTGTTCGGAATAGGGAAGATGATGGCACTTGTAAAACCTCGTCAGCCTCCCATATAATAAACTCTGCTACCACGCGATAGCCGTCGCCGAGTCGTTGCCATTGCTCGTGAGGGGAGAGAATATCTACTATCACCGGGACGCGTTGTTCTTCGACGCCCAATGCCGATATTCGCGTGTAACCGGCGGGTTCGACAACTCTTACCGTACCCTCGAGGATTCGATTTGATCCCCACCGTTTGATACGTACGTTGGTACCTGGCTCCACTTGAACCGCATCGGTGGAGAGTAAGTCGACCCTAATTTCGAGTGAATAGGGATCGCCGATTTCCAGGATGGGCATGCTGGCCTGCACCGTACCCTCGCTTTTCTGATGAATTTTTAGGAGACGTCCACTGACGGGCGCTTCAATGGAAATTTGCTCCTGTCCGCCCGATGCCTGAAACACTTGCAATGCAGACCGGGCAGCACGAATTTCGTACTCAGATACTTTAACGGCGAACTCGGCTGATGCTTGTTGGGCGTTTGCTCGACGAGCAGCCAGCTTGGCTTGATCCAATCCTTGTTCGCTCCCAATGCCGGATTCATAGAGATTTTGAATGCGCTGCAATTCTATGTCTGCAAATCGCTTCTCTTCTCGCGCCAGATTTAGATTTTCCTCGGCCTGTTTCAGTCGGGCCTTGGCCATTTGGAGCTGTGTTTCAGCCACCTCGCGCTGACGGGCACTGATTAAGTCCGGTACCGGCTGAATTTGCATTAGTTCTTGTCCGGCCCTGATTGAGTCTCCTACTTTATATTGAATTCGCAAAACAAAACCGGTGACCGGTGCAGAAATGGTGTATCGATCGGTAACTCTGGTTATTCCTTCTTCTTCGATGATTACTTCCAGCGGAGCTTCTTGAACTTGGTCTACATCTACAGGAATTGGTGATGGAAGGAATCCCCAAACCATAATAAGAATGACGATAAAGGCAAAAACTGATAAATATATTTGTTTTTTAGTGATGTTCATGATCTACTCTCTCGTTTTGAGTACGCCAATTAGATCCAGGCGATTTAATTTTCTACGGATGAAGCCCCCCGAAAGCAAGGCTGAAATGATGACCACTAATGCTGCCAGTGTATAAGTGACACGGCTTATATTCATTGGTAGGCGATAGAGTTCAGTTTGCATTGACCAAGTGATGAACCAAGTTAGCCCCCAACCCAAAAGAAAGCCAATAGGAATAGCCAGTAGTACGAGAATGGTTAGTTCTCCCAAGAGAATATACGAAATTTCCCCTCGGGTGAAGCCTAAGACCCGAAGGCTGGCCAGCTCCCGGCTGCGCTCTGACAACGATATTCGGGCGTTATTATAGACCACACTAAAGGCGGTGGCTCCGGCAAAAAGCGAAATAAACAGCGCTATGATTAACCAGGTCTGGGCAGTGGATTCATAAAAACGCTCAATGATTTTCTGTTTAGATATGATTTCGCCCACAAATGGGCTTTCTTGTAATTCAGCGGTTATAGCTTCTTCAAATTTTTTATCGACCAGCAGATAACTGCCGCTGATTACCAAACGTTCCGGGAGTAACTTACTAAGCTCATCAATATTCATATAGCCATTAAGACCAATGAATTGACTGATAAATCCCGAAATATGAATTCGTGCTGAGCGCTTACTTCCATCCAAAAAGTTAACTGTAAGCGTGTCGCCTTTTGTAACTCGCAGGATTTCTCCGAGCTTTTCAGTGAGTAACAAGCCATTCTCAGGAATTGTTGCCGGCTGTGTTTTGGTATCAAGAATTTTTCGCAGCTTCATATCCGGCTTGTATCCCTGTATGGCCGTTAAATGGTTCCGATGTTCGGAAATGAATCGAACCGGTACGGTGCGATAAGCTTCTCCGTAATAGACGCCCGGTAGTCGAACCATTTCCATTAGTGCATGTTGGGATATTTCTTCCCGAAAAGTAACACCCAGGTCAAAAGGCTGGGCCTGACGAAAATCAACTTCAATAAGATATTTCACCGAATCGTTGCTCATTCGTCCAACCACCATAAGGGCTGTGGCAAAAGCAACACCTAATACACCAAAGGTAATTTTTATACGATTTCGTCCAATTTGTCGCAGCACCATTTTTGTGGGTTGGTCCAGGTATGCAGCGGCGCCCAGTTTTTCCAGCAAACTACGGTGGTAGAGCTTTGGGGGTTCAGGACGCATAGCTTCGGCAGGGGGCAAGGTTACGGCATCCTTTACGGCAAAAAAGACTCCACTGTAGGCCGCACCGCCGCTAATAATTGATGCAACAATAATATCCCAGGGATTCATTATAAAATTAAGATAGGGAAATCGATAATAGGTAGCGTACAGGGCAGAAAGCTCCTGACCGAGATAGTAGCCCAACATCACCCCTCCTGTCAGGCCGATGGCAACGATTACCGAAACCATAAGAACATAATGAGTACCAATTTCGCGATTTTTATATCCAAAAGCTTTGAGAATGCCAATCTGTTCTCGCTGGGTCCTGATCAGTCGGCCGATGACTACATTCAGCAGGAACGCAGCTACAGCAATAAAAATAGTAGGAATGATAGTTGCAGTTTGACTCAGTTGATTCATCTCTTCAGTGATGAAGAAATGTGAGTTCTGATCTTCCCTGGCAATTGCTCCAAGGCCGCCATGCGGTTCCAGTATTTGGTCCAGTTCTGCGATCACCTCTTTTTCGTTGGCTGCCCGGGTGAGTGAGATCACTACATTATTAAAGACCCCTTCCATATCAAAAGCGGCTTCGAGTGGGGCTCGTCTCATCCAAAGAATACCAAAACGTTTGAGGTCGGGAGAAAGACTGCCGGGTTGGCCCTGGTAAATAAATTCCGGCGACAGGCCAATACCAACGATATCAAGCTGTTTTTCTTTTCCATTAATAACCGCCTGTAACTTATCGCCCACCGAAAAGCCGTGTTCCTGGGCAAATCCATCGCCCAGCACAATTTCATTATCTACGTAAGGGGTGGGAAGACGCCCCTGCCGCAGGTATAGTTGATTCAACAGTGGTTCGCGCTCATTGGGCAGTGAAATAATCATGCCGGTCACTGTCTCGTCAAAATCAACAACCTCCAAGTTAACGCCGGATTGGATACGTGTTTCAACTTGATTGACCCCTTCGATCTCACGCATACGTCCCGCAACAGAGTTGGGGGCCCGTTTTAGCGAGGCAAAGATATTGGCAAAATAATAATCTTGGTAATACGATTCTTGGGTTTGGCGAAGGGAATCTAGCGTACTTAAAAACGTAATATAGGTAGCTGCTCCGCAGGTTATCATCAGAGCAATGACAAATACCATACCCCACATGTTGGAGATATCACGTAGCAGTTTTCGGTTGATCGCTCGCATAATGTTACCACTCCATTTGATCCGGTGATACTTTGGTCTCATTTATTTTGATGTCGGATATTTGCCCATCATGTAGATTGATAATCCGATCAGCCATACCTCCGATAACCATATTATGTGTTATTAAAACGGTAGCTGTGCCGAGGCTCTCGTTGACTTTTTGCAGGGCCTTGAGTACTACAATTCCTGTCTTGGAATCCAGGGCACCAGTAGGCTCATCGCAAAGCAGTACATCGGGATTTTTAGCTACGGCGCGAGCAATAGCTACGCGCTGTTGTTCTCCGCCTGACAGTTGGGCTGGAAAGTGATCTATGCGATCATTCAGATCCACCAATGCCAATGCTTCTTCGGGCGTCATCGGGTGTTCAGCAATTTCAGTGACGATCGCTACATTCTCGCGTGCAGTCAGGCTGGGTATCAGGTTATAAAACTGAAATACAAAACCTACATTAAGGCGCCGAAAATTGGTAAGCTGTTTTTCAGACGCGTGAGTCAGGTCAATATCACGGTAGGTAACTTGGCCTCCACTGGCCGTATCCAACCCACCTAAAATATTTACAAGTGTGGATTTNCCGCTGCCCGAAGCCCCCAACAATACGACCACTTCACCGGAAAATATTTCCAGATCAATACCTCGAAGGGCTTGCACCTGTACTTCCCCCATTTGATAGTTTTTAGTGAGAGCCCGGGCCGAAAAAATATGTTTTTTGGATTGGGTAGATAACAAAATAGTCGTCGTTTTTGGGAAAAGTATAACCTATATGACGCTGCTACTGTACGAACATCCCGTAATGTTTTAACCGATATTTATTACGGTTATGTGGGGATATTGATTACAAACGAAAACTGCGAGCTATGTAAGCTAATCTATTACAAAAATCTCATCGCCTCTCTTGTAGATTTTCTTCCTTATTAAGCAATAATTAAAGACAACTTAGGATAACTTAAAGGTTGGAGCTATGGATAATAAGCAAACTACGACGACCTCTTTGGATCAGCAGGAATTGCAATATTTCAAGGAATTACTTCTTGAAAAACGAGCCGACGCTCAGGAAAAACTGGATGACATTCGCCGGGCTCAAAAGAACGCAAGTGAGGCTGATGATGCGGATTATTCGTCAATTACGCATCACTTGGGAGATGTGGGTACTGACGAGCAGGATACTGAAATGAATTATCTCCAGATTGAGCGGATGCGGGAATATATTCAGCATATCAACGATGCTTTGGAACGCATCGAAAATAAAACCTATGGCATTTGCCAGGCTACCGGTAAACCTATTTCAAAAGGTCGACTGGAGGCGGTACCCCATACGCGGTATAGCATTGAAGCTAAAGAACAAGGACTGGTAAAAGGTCTATAATTATGGAAGATGCAAATTACAGATACGATATGAACCCTGTATTTCATGAACGGCCTCATCTATTGGCCTCAAGGAGTTACCGGGGATTCTCAGTAAAAGATAGAGAGAAGCACTGGGATGGAATAAAAGTAACGGTGACTAGCAAACAGGGCATGAAAATTTCTGCAAGCGGTGAAACCGAAGATGAAGCACTAAAAAAATGTATAGATCAAATTGATCTGTATTTGGATCAGTGAGGAAAGTAAATACATGATATATGTTTTTGAACAGAGAAGATGCCGGTAATAAGCTTGCGAAAGCACTTAAGGAGTATAAGCCTAAGCATCCGCTGGTGCTTGGAATTCCGCGCGGTGGAGTAGAAGTAGGATACCACGTAGCCATAGAGTTGAATAGTGATTTTGATATAATTGTTATACGAAAACTTGGTCATCCTCAACAACCAGAAGCTGCTTTTGGTGCATTGGCAGAAGATGGAAGCTTGTATCTGGATCCGTGGTCAAAAAAGTATTTAACTAAAGAAATGATTGAGAACGTTATTGCCCGGGAGAAAAAAGAGATAAGACGTCGGATAAAGACTTATCGGGCAGGGGAAAAGTTGCCAGATTTTAAGGGCCGTACGATAATTTTGGTGGATGATGGGATTGCTACAGGTTCTACCGTATTTGCAGCAATTAACATGTGCCGTAACCTGAATCCCCGAAAGCTTATAGTAGCAGCGCCGGTTTCGGCTCGCAGTCAAGTTTCTAAGCTTGCAGTAAAGGCTGATGAAGTTGTAGTTCTTGACAAAAAGATAAATCTCATGGCCGTGTCTCAAGCGTACAAAAATTTTGCTAATCTATCTGATAATGAGGTGACGCATTTTATGGATCAGTGGCGGCAAAAGACAGGGAAAAAGATCAGTTCCGATCATTGATAACACCGAGTCAGTTAAACCTACCCTAAATGAAAAATAACTAAAAGGCAGTTATGTTGTAATTTGTTGGAATGGTCACGTTTAACATACTTCTTTTTACTCTTCTGCCTGGCAAGGCATCTCCGATGCTGACATTGCCGGATGTCGTTTTTACTGCTTTTTTGAGAATCATTACGTATTGCTATACCAGTTTAGGGCATTCCATAATTTTTGGTAAGACATACTAAATAGAAATAAATGATAATCTGTTTACCCATTATGGGAAGTACAACTTATTTGACAAGGCAAAATTTTTTAATGGAGTTTTTTCTAACATTTTAAAATACTTTTCGTATGCTATTTCTAAACCTGAAAGATATCTAAAAGTTGCGATTTGTGTATATTGTTACTTAGGTTATTCAGATACACACAGAAACAATATTTAATGCAACTTTGTACTACAGAGATTTAAAATAGTACTGACAGGGCAGGGCAAAATCTAATAAAATCAATCACATCATGTTTAAACGATTTATTCGAGCAATTAAGTCGCTATTTGGTGGTTTCGTAAGTTCAATGGAAGATCCAAAGCTTATTCTGGAACAGAATATCCGGGATCTTAACGATCAGATTCCCCAGATGAATGAAAATATAGCTACGGTAAAGGCGAATAAGATTATGCTCCAGAAAGAGGTGAATAAGCTGGAGAAAAAGATTGAGGATTTAACGGCTAAGATTAAATCTGCAATCCAAGCCGATCGTGACGATATCGCTGAAGGGTATGCCATGCAGCTTGAAAAGGCCAAGGAAAACCTGCAGACTTCAAAGGAGCAGCTAAAATTTGCAGAGCAGGCCTATGAAAAGGCAATTAAGGTCAAAAAAGCATTTATGCGCGAAAAGGATCGCAAGATTCAAGAAGCCAAAGAAGCGATGCGTGCCAGTGAACGTGCTCAATGGCAAGGAAAAATTGCCGATGCATTAGAGCAATTTGAAACTGGTGGACTTGATCAGACTCATGATGAAATGGTCAACCGGCTCAATGAACAAACGGCTAAAAATGAAGCACGTATGGAATTAGCGTTGGATAGCATCGATACGGAAACGATGGAGATCGAGGCCAATGCAGAGAAATTACGCGCCCATGAGCTGGTAGAGCAATTTAAGGCTGAAATGGGCAAGGTGGATACATCCGAAAAAGAAAAGAGTATAGGTTCATCTGATGGGAAAGAAGAAATCGAAATTGATGAGCAAACACCCGAAAAACAACAGGATAAGACGATTGGCAATAAGGAACGATCCAAATCCTAAATAATGGCTTTGAACCATGGCTAACGATGGCAGAAGTGAGCGGGAACGTCTCAAAGAAGAATACAAGGCACACTATCGCAAGATGCGCGAAATAAAAGAACGTGCATCAAGAGCCAAGCGTACGCAAAATATTGTCGGTGCACTAAAAAGTATGGATAAAACAGAAATGCTGAACTCGTTTGATGATTTTCTTTATTCAGTTAAGCATAAGCTGGCTTCGGTCGAGGCTCGGCTTGACTTGGCCATGGATAACCTCGTAGATGAAAATGAGGCGAATGTAAGTCAGCAAGAGATGGACGAGGAGATGAGGAAGTCCAAAGCAAAAGATACCCTGCGGCAAGTTAAGATGGAGATGGGACTCCTGTACAGTGAGATTGAACAACAGGCAAATAACATCAAAGTCAATAAAACGATTGGCAGGGATTCAGCCACACTTTCTGAAAAGCCTGACAATGAACTTGAAGAAGAGTAAATGATTATGAGTGATGACAAATCCATAAATTTTACGCGCGAAGCATTTTTACATCCCATTAATTTAGGAGTACTGCTTATTGCTGCAATTTCTGCCTTTGCAATGAGTGGCATGGGTCTGGTATCAAGCCTAATTCTTACCATGACATTCGGCGTTGAGCTTATGTATTTGGGGATTGTGCCGCGACTGCCGCGATTCCGAAAAAATATTAAGCTTAAAAAAGTGCGGGAGCAAAATCCTGCAGCAAAGGAAAAATCTACCTTCCAGGAGCTTGATAAAAAAAGTCAGAAACGCTTTTTGGTGTTAAAGCATCTTGCTAAGCTCATCAAGGAGAATTTTGATAAGCTTCCGTATAGCTCGCAGGGATTATTGGAAAATATTCGCGATAAGATTCAAGAACTTCTTTCCAATTATCTTACCTTGCTGGATCTTCATAAACGGTACCGTTTATATATGGATACCTCGGTAGAAGAAAGTTTGAAACAGGAGGTTGAGAAAGAGCAGCGTGAAATTCAGAATATGGAATCCGAACGACTGAAAAGAACTACAGCCCGGCGCGTGGGCATTTTAAAAAAGCGACTCAAGAAGTTTGAGGTAGCCAAGGAAAAATACCTGATCTGTGAAACACACCTTGAAACTATCGAAGATGCCATCAGATATATTTATGAACAATCAATGACGATGAGCAATCCAGAGGAAATTGGTTTTCAACTCGATAATCTTCTTGAAGAAGTAGAGGAAACATCACAGTTAATTGATGATTTAGATGGTGATATTTTGCCTTACAGCTCCGATCTTGAAGATATTGATTTAGATTCTGATTTTTTAGAAATAGAAGACGAAATAAAACAGGAAAAAGAACTCGACTCGAAGGTTGACACCTCAAGTCAAGTTAAGGAATAAAGTATTTTATGAGTGAATTGCTTAATACTATTACGTTGGAAACCGATGATAAAGGAATAACCACAATTACTATTAATCGTCCCAAAAAACTGAATGCTTTAAATGATGAAGTATTAAATGAGCTTGCGGATGTCTTTAAGGATATTCAAATAGATGAAGAAATAAAGGCTGTAATTGTGAAAGGATCCGGGGATAAGGCTTTTGTTGCCGGAGCTGATATTAAAGAGCTCCGCGAATTGGATGATCGGTCCGGAAGAATGGCATCTCAGAAAGGCCAGCAGATCTTTCAACTTATCGAGGATACTCGCAAGCCGGTTATTGCTGCCGTAAATGGCTATGCATTAGGTGGGGGTGCCGAGTTAGCTATGGCCTGCCATTTACGCATAGCCGGTGAAAATGCGGTGTTTGGGTTGCCGGAAGTTGGATTAGGATTGATCCCGGGATACGGCGGAACCCAACGCTTGCCCGGTATAATCGGAAAGGCTCGGGCCCTGGAAATGATTTTAACCGGGGAACAGGTAAAAGCTGAAGGAGCCCTGCAGCTTGGGTTAGTAAATGAAGTAAGTGCTGATCCTGTTGAGTCATCGAAAGAGTTGTTAAATAAAATTTTGAAAAACGGACCTATTGCTGTTAGAAATGCTATAAAGGCTGTTTATCATTCTGATCACCGCTCCGGGTATCAGGTGGAGGCAGATATTTTTGGTGAACTTTGCGAAACCGAAGATTGCATGGAAGGAACATCTGCATTCCTTGAAAAACGAAAACCTGAGTTTAAGGGTAAATAAAACTTCCTTTAAATTATTTCGGCAAACTAATGCGTAATATGCCTTGGGCAAGCCAAGGTACATAAGATACTATAGTGATCGAATTACTGCTTATAATATTCACCATACTTCTCAGTGGTTTTTTTTCGGGATCGGAAATAGCTTTTGTCAGCTCCAATAGGTTAAAGCTGGAGATCGAGTCTCGAAAAGGTTCATGGACGGGACGGATTGTGAATGATTTTATTCATAATCCTGAAACATTTCTGACCACAACCCTAGTTGGTAATAATGTTGTTAATGTGGTGTATGCCACCTTGATGACGATTTTCTTAGTGGGACCTATTACCGAAATTTATCAAAGCTGGATGGGAGCATTGCCTTCCGAGGCATTGGTATTAGTGATCCAAACGGTTATTGCCTCTGTTGTAATTATGCTCTTTGGCGAAATAATTCCAAAGGCCCTGTTCCGCATAAATGCCGATTGGTGGATGAAGATAATTGCCATTCCTCAAAAAGTGTGCAACCAACTATTCAAACCACTTATCTTTGTAGCTGATAAATCTTCGGATTTTATTATTAAGCTCGTTAATCCAGAGGTAGATCGTTCGGGGAAAGTGTTCCGGCGCGAAGACGTAGAACTGATCTTTCAAGAGTTGCGCGACAGCGGAGGGCATGATCTGGACAAAGATGATTCTGAAATACTTCACAATGTACTTGAACTCTCGAACAAGCGCGTGAAGGAGTCTATGATACCCCGTACAGATATTGTGGCTGTTGAAAAAAATACCAGCATTGACGAAACGCTTAAACTTTTTATCTCTTCAGGGTTTTCCAAGCTTCCGGTTTATCAGGAATCTATTGATGATATTATTGGGGTTATTTTTGCTTACGATCTGTTTAGTAATCCTAAGAGTTTGTCCGAAATAATACGTCCCATTAAGTTAGTTCCTGCCTCACAAAAGTCGAAAGATTTGCTTTCAGAATTTCGTAGCTCAAATATATCGGTGGCAATTGTTATCGATGAATATGGGGGTACAGCCGGAATGATCACCATTGAAGATCTTTTAGAGGAAGTAGTCGGTGATATTCAGGATGAATACGATACAGAAGACCGAATCATTAAAAAGATATCCGGCAATAGCTATATTTTGAGCGGTGGGGTTGAGATTGAGGATCTACTTCAAAAATTCCCTGAAATTGATCTTCCTGAGGAATCCACGGAGTACGAAACTATAGCAGGATATATTATTAATGAATTGGGGCGCATCCCAAAGGTCAATGAAGAGCTACTAATTGACGGTAAAAAGATCATTATTAGTAAAGCAACACCAAGCCGTATCGAGACTATTAAGGTTATTGTTATGGATCAACTCTGATCATTTCTACTAAATACAACGTTTATGTTTGATCATTATCCCAGTTGGGCCCAAGAGTTTGCCCAGAAATATTTAAGCCGTACGATTAATCAGTTTATCCTGCATGGCAATGTTCATGATTTGGTTCCGCTGCAACGTAAAGAGCAAACCGATTTTGTGCGTCTGAAATCGTTCTTGTCAGAAGAGTTTTTCGGTGCGCGTGATTACGTCATCTTCTATGATCGCTCATCGGGAATTTACTTTCGCGATGGGGCGTCAAAAAAAGATTTCAATCGTGCGTTGTCGGGTCGCGATTCTTTAATGGGTACGGATTACGCTAATAAGATGCCGAAAGACCCAGTACGGGTTTTTTCATTGCTTGAGCAATATTTTCGGGTACGCATTGACGATAAAAAGAGCATTGCTTTGATTGTTGATTACGCCGATACCATTGTGCCCATGAACGAAGCTGGAGCCAGCGGCTCAGAAGATCGTACAGCGATGGTATACCTCTCACGATGGGCACACGATCCCATGTTTTTAGCGGCAGATTTCACAACAGTACTGCTGACCGAAAATCTTGCAGACCTGAATAAAACGATCGTACAAAATCCCTACACCACGGATATTAAAATAAATATTCCCGATGAGCAGCAGCGTCAGCAGTTTATTGATCATGAATCCTCAGATGAGGAATTTCAGACATTTTCAAATGTCAGCGAAAAGGTCGTAGCTCAGCAAACGGCCGGACTAAATTTTATCAATCTACGCAGTATTCTTTCCAACGCCCGGGAGAATAAAGAAAACATTACGCACGATCGATTATCCGAAGCTAAGAAAGAATTAATCGAGGCTGAAGCTTATGGACTATTGGAATTTGTGGAAACGGAGTATACGCTTGAAAATGTAGCTGGACATACCAAGGTTAAAGAGCATCTACGCTATGCTGTGAAGGCCCTGAAATCAGGACGACAAGATGTACTTCCCATGGGGTATCTGGTTTGTGGTCCCGTTGGAACGGGCAAGACTTTTTTGGTAACCTGTTTTGCAAGCGAGGTAGGTATTCCTATGGTAAAGCTGAAAAACTTTCGGAGCCAATGGCAGGGTGTGACTGAGGGGAACCTGGAGAAAATTCTTGGCCTGCTTAAAGCGATGTCTCCGGTTGCAGTAATGATTGATGAGGCCGATGCCTATCTTGGTGATCGTGATGCTAGTGGTGACAGTGGTGTTTCCAGTCGCGTGTTTTCGCAGATTGCAACATTCATGAGTGACACCCGAAATCGAGGTGAAATTATTTGGTTTTTAATGACAGCACGTCCCGATCTAATGCCGGTGGATCTTAAGCGGCAGGGACGAGCTGAAGAACATCTGGCATTATTTCCACCGCATACCAAGGAAGAAAGGGTGGATCTTTTCAATGCTATGAAAAAGAAGACGGGCTTGCAGCTTACCGAAGAATATACTCCGCAGGTTATTGAGCAGGGATTAAAAACATTCTCCGGGGCAGATATGGAAGCCGCGCTTACCCGTGCAAAATTCCGGGCAGCGGCAAAAGATTTGGAGAAGGTTACGCCCGAAATTTTAGATATCGCCCTCAATGATTTCCTACCACCCACCTATCCAGAGGAAATTGAACTGCAAACGCTAAGCGCAGTTATCGAATGTACTTCCAAAGAATTGTTGCCCGAGCGATACCAGGAAATGGATCGAGGAGAGATACTAAGCAAAATTGAGGAATTGAAGTATCGTATCGGCTAAGGGTTCATTCCTTACCGGGTTGTTGTATTTTTAACCCCCATTAAAAAATATTGCAAGTTTTCTTCTAACCCTGACTGCATTTAGAGTGTTGTCAGGGTTAGTTATTTAAAGCTCTTAAATCCGAATCTGTGTCACACTGCATCCGTTTTGTCGGGTGTGATCTTTGTCTCAGTTTCTAAAAAGAAAGCTTCGTCAGAATATGGTAACTAAATAGTTCAACCAAATAGTTGAATTAAATGGTTGGTGTGATTAACTTAGCATTGAATTTGAAATAGATTGGACCATGTCAGAAGAATTACAGACTAAGGAACAGATATTAGAAGCGGCGAAAATGATTTTCCAAGAACGTGGTTTCGCCGGAGCGCGGATGCAGGAAATTGCAGACGAGGCAGGCATCAACAAATCGATGCTGCATTATTATTTCCGAAGCAAAGACAAACTATTCCAGAAAGTGTTTCAGGATAGCATCCGGCAGTTCTTTCCGGAAATTCTAAAAGTGCTGAATGCAGATTTAGCGTTCAACTCTAAAATAGAAAGGCTGGTAGAAACCTATTATGAGATGTTTAAGAAGCATCCGCATCTGCCACGATTTGTTATTCATGAGATGAATCAGCATCCTGATCGTTTCAAAGAATTCGTGAATAATATGAGTTTTGAAATTCCAGAGGCGTTTGTAAATCAAATCCAGTCTGAAATTGATTCAGGAACTATGCAAAAGATTGATCCCCGTGAGTTTATCATTAATACCATTGGGCTTTGTGTATTTCCGCTAATTGCTCGTCCCATGATTGAGACGATCTTTGAAATGAATGATGAACAGTATCAACAATTTTTAGAGCAGCGTAAGAAAGAGCTGCCAAAATTTATTTTAAACGCTGTTAATAGGTAATTCAATATGTTAACTGCATTATTATTTTCTATGATCACCTTATTGGGTGTTCAGCCGACCCCGAAGGATACTCTTTCACTTGAGGATATCCATAGGCAAATCGAAATAAGCTATCCATTGGCACAAAAGGTTGATTTGCAAAACGAGATCACGGAACTCAACAAAAAGATTACTGGTAGGGCGGCTTATCCGCAGCTCAATTTCAGTGCTACCGCAACCTACCAATCTGAGGTAACTGATCTTCCGNTTCCATCCGGAGGTCAGTTTATGGCTCCTGAACTCAGCAAGGATCAATACAAAGCTACAATAGAGGCTTCACAGACTATTTACAATAGCGGGGCTGTAGGCATCAAACAAGAGCTTGAAGAAATCCACGGGCAGGGAAAGAATAAAGCTACCGAAGTGCAGTTGCGCCGCATTAAAGAACAGGTTAACCAAGTGTATTTTGGGATATTGCTAGCTCAGGAGCAGCTTCGTGTTATTAGCACCCTAATGGGAAACCTTAAAGCCCAGCTCAAGGAAGTATCCTCTAAAGTAAAGCACGGTGTACTCTTGCCGAGTCAAAAATACACACTGGATGCTGAGCTTATCAACGCTCGACAGGATTCGATAGAGATTCAATCTAATATTGCATCTGGATATCAAATGTTGAGTAATCTTCTCGATGAAGAAGTCAGTCCCGAGAGTAGGCTTAAAATGCCGAAAGTTAATTTGCCGGCCGGGAACGACATGCCGAAGCAACGACCTGAGTTTGACCTTTTTGAAAACAATCGGGAAGCGTTAAGCTATCAGAAAGAATTAGTTCAAACCAAGAAATGGCCCACGCTATCTGCATTTGGAAGCGCTTCATACGGACGTCCGGGCTATAACGTGTTTGACGATAATCCTCATGCCTTTTACATGATAGGTTTGCGACTACGGTGGAATTTTTGGGATGCGCAGAATGCCACAAAACAAGAGCAGATTTATAAGTTGCAACAGAAAACAATATCCGAAGAGGAACGGGCATTTGAGCGTCAGTTAAAAGCCAGTTTAAGTAAGATAAGAGAGCAGGTGGAACTGTTTGAGGAGAAATTAAAGCAGGATCAACAGATTATTGCACTACGAGAAAAAGTAGTGGAAGAGAAAGCCAGTCAGATGAAGAACGGCAATGTCACTGCTACGGAATACATCACAGAGCTGAACAAGGTTACGCAAGCTCGGTTATCGGAGATGATTCACCGAACAAAGCTGGTGCAATCAAAAATAGATTATAAAACAACGTTAGGTATTTCAGAAAACAGATAAGGATAACATGATGAGATACAAAGGATATAGTTTTTATAAAGCATTTTTAGGCGTACTCCTGATTGTGATTACTGGTGGATGTTCTAATAATGAAAAATCGGATGCCTATGGGCAGTTTGAAGCCGTCGAAACTACGGTTTCGTCCAAAGTTTCCGGAGAGTTATTGTCATTTACTGTGTCTGAGGGAGCAACTGTTGCGGCCGGAAAAGAGGTAGCAATAATCGATACGGTACAGCTGAATTTAAAGAAGGATGAATTGCTTTCGCACCGGGAAGCGGCCGAATCTAAAATAGCCACTATTGATGCAGAGATTGCTGTACAGCAGCAAAAGTTGGAGACGGCTCAAAAAAATCTACAGAGAATTCGAGCAATGCGAAAAGATAGCGCAGCTACTGAGCAACAATTGGATGATGCTGAAGGAAATGTGCAAACGATGCAGAAACAGATTCAGGCGTTGGAAACACAGAAGAAGTCGGTGCATGCAGAAGTGAAATCATTAGATGCCAGATTAAATCAAGTCGAGCAACAGATTGATGATGCCTATATAATCAATCCTATACACGGAACAGTGCTTACGACCTTTGTTGAGCGGCATGAGCTTGTTGGTCAGGGAAAACCGCTCTACCAGATTGCAAATTTAGATACCCTTGAGTTGCGGGCATACGTGAGCGGTGCTCAGCTGCCATCGGTAAGATTGGGACAATCGGTGGAGATATTGGTTGATAAAAATTCAGAGGAGAATCAGCAGTTGAGTGGAAAAATAAGCTGGATTGCATCACAGGCCGAATTCACGCCTAAGATGATTCAGACCAAGGAGGAGCGTGTAACACAGGTCTATGCGATAAAAGTAAAAGTGCCAAACCCTGACGGGATACTGAAAATTGGTATGCCCGGAGAGGTGAATTTTTAGCCAATAGCTATAATGTCATAATGAACTTGCTGCGTCCCGAGGATTCGGGATCGTAAACACCGATTTTAATTGTAGATGATTGAATAAATTCAGCATGATATGGTTTAATTATGAAACCAATTACCGTTCAAAATATCGAAAAATCGTATGACAAGGTTGAAGCTGTTAAAGGTATCTCATTTGAGGTTAGTGGGGGAGAGCTTTTTGGACTTATTGGTCCTGATGGTGCTGGAAAAACCACACTCTTTCGAATGCTTACAACCTTGTTAAAACCGGATGCGGGAACTGCTTTTGTTTTGGGATTGGATGTTGTTTCGGATTACAAGCAAATACGTCCGCAGGTAGGGTATATGCCGGGACGTTTTTCGCTTTATCAAGATTTGTCGGTACAAGAGAACCTCTCTTTTTTTGCATCTGTTTTTGGGACGACCGTAGAAACGAATTATGACCTCATCAAACCAATATACAAACAGTTAGAACCGTTTAAGGATCGTATGGCAGGAGCTTTATCTGGCGGAATGAAGCAGAAGCTGGCGTTAAGTTGTGCCCTCATCCATAAGCCGGAAGTACTTTTTTTAGACGAACCGACCACAGGCGTAGATGCGGTTTCGCGTAAGGAGTTCTGGCAAATGCTGCATCGCCTCAAAGAAGAAAATATTTCGATTTTGGTTTCCACACCGTATATGGATGAAGCTGAACAATGCGATCGTGTAGCATTAATGCAGGAGGGAAGTATTTTATCTATCAATACGCCTGAAGCAATCACCGATCAATTTGATAAAGAGCTTTGGGCTGTATCTGCTTCCAATAAATACCGCTTAATACAGGTTCTTCGAAATTACGAATTTTCGGATTCGGTGCAGCCCTTCGGAGAATATATCCATTACACTGATCAGCGCCCCCATATCAGCAGGGAAGAATTAATGAGCTATTTAGTAGCTAGTGAGATTAGTAAGCCGGAAGTAAAGAATATTATGCCTGACATAGAAGATATGTTTATGCGGTTAATGGAGCAGGAGGTGGCTGATGCATAATCCAATAATCAGAGCAGAAAATCTTACTCGTAAATTTGGTGATTTTACAGCCGTAGATCATATCTCATTTGAGGTGGGGCGCGGAGAGATTTTTGGTTTTCTAGGTGCTAATGGAGCCGGAAAAACTACAGCTATACGTATGTTAACAGGGCTATTGGCTCCAACCGAAGGAACTGCAAGCGTGGCAGGGTTGGATGTAGAAAAAAAGGCTGAGCAGATCAAAAAGGAGATTGGCTATATGAGCCAGAAATTTTCGTTATATGAAGATTTAACGGTGCGGGAGAATATTCGTTTGTATGGCGGCATTTACGGGCTTTCTGACAATGAAATAAGTCAAAAATCGAATCAGCTAATCAAAATGCTGGGAATGCAGGAGCTTCAGAAAAAGATGATAGGGGCACTGCCGCTTGGTTGGAAGCAGAAGTTGGCGTTTTCGGTAGCACTGATTCATGAACCCCAGATCGTTTTTCTGGATGAACCCACCGGTGGTGTTGATCCGATAACACGACGACAATTTTGGGAACAGATTTATAAGGTGGCGGAGGAAGGGACGACGGTTTTTGTGACGACACACTATATGGATGAGGCAGAATATTGTGATCGGGTTTCCATTATGGTGGATGGTCGCATTGATGCCTTGAATTCACCGGCAGGATTAAAAGAACAATTTGATGCCGGTGATGTTGAGGAAGTATTTATAAGGCTTGCTCGGGGTGCTGATCGTGGTGAATAATCGAATACAAAATAAAATTGATACTTTTATCGGCTTTGTCGTCAAAGAATTCAAGCAGATTTACCGCGATAAGCGGACGCTGCTGGTACTTTTTGGTATGCCTATCATCCAGATGCTGCTTTTTGGCTTCGCTATTCGAAATGAGGTAGAGAATGCTAAGGTTGCGGTATTGGATCATTCTAACGATGAAGTGACTCGTCAGATCACCGGTAAAATTGATGCCTCTAATTATTTTTCAGTGGAAGGTTCTATCCAAAGTTATGAAGAGATTGATGAACTATTCCAGCAGGGTGAAGTTAATGAAGTAATTATTTTTGAATCTGATTTTGCCCGTCAGTTACAGCGAGGAAAACAGCCGGCAGTAAATATTGTTTCCGATGCATCGAATCCTAATTTAGCGCAGCTCATTCAACAGTACTCTACTTCCATCATTGTGGATTGGCAACAGCGTAAGGGCGGCCTGCCGAATAAGCAAAATAGGGGAGTTGTAGCCAATGCAAATATGTTATTTAATCCAGAGCTCGAAAGTGTAAATTTATTTGTACCGGGACTTATTGCCGTAATATTAATGCTCATTTCTGCGTTGATGACCTCTATTTCCATTACGCGGGAAAAGGAGATGGGTAATATGGAGATTCTACTCGTCTCACCCCTTCGTCCTGCACAAATTATTATTGGTAAAGTTTTGCCTTATTTGGTGTTGGCTTTTGTCAATGTGCTTACGGTTTTGGCATTGGCTAAATGGGTTTTCGGAGTTCCATTTCGCGGTTCATACGGACTTTTTTTGACCGAATCTTTGCTTTTTATTTTCACTGCGTTGGCACTTGGCGTATTTATCTCAACTAAAGCCAACGACCAACAGACGGCCATGATGGTGGCACTAGCAGGCCTTTTATTACCCACTGTACTTTTGTCAGGATTCATTTTTCCGATTTCCAGTATGCCCTGGCCGCTACAATTGCTCAGTAATTTGATTCCCGCTCGCTGGTTTTTAGTAATTGTCCGCAGCATTATGCTTAAAGATTCGAGTCTCTTATTGTTGTGGAAAGAAACACTGATTTTGCTTGTTATGACGCTAGGATTTATAGCCTTGAGTGTGAAGAATTTTAAAGTAAGATTGCAATGAGAACAATAAAATTTCTATTGCAAAAAGAGTTTCTACAGGTTTTCCGTAATAAGGGAATGTTGCCTATTATTTTTCTGATGCCAGTGGTACAACTGGTAATCTTGTCATTTGCTGCGACTTACGAGCTCCGAGAAGTTAATTTCCATCTGGTCAACTTTGACCAATCATCAGCATCCCATGAATTAGTACAGAAGTTTCAGGCTTCCGGGTATTTTAATCTGCAGAGCAGTTCGTTTGATGTAGATGACGGAATTGAAAAAATACGTGGTAATGATATCAGACTGGAATTGGTAATTCCACAGGATTTTAGCCAACGTTTAAAATTGGGACAGCCTGCTTCAGTACAGATGAATATTGATGCCGTGGATGGGACAACTGCGGGCCTCATACAGGGCTACGGACGATCAATTATTCAGGATTTTAGTAGCAGGGTTCGTCCGAAAGTTGAAAACGTTGATCTCACAAATCAGCAAGGCATAAATGTAATCCCCGCCAGCTGGTACAATCCCAACCTAAATTACATCCAATATATGGTACCCGGTATTTTGGTGGTNCTTGTTTCGATGATTGGGATGTTTTTGTCGGGCATGAATATTGTACGCGAACGGGAAATTGGGACTATCGAGCAGCTTAACGTTACCCCTATCAAACGGTATCAGTTCATTACCGGCAAATTGTTGCCCTTTTGGATCATTGCGCTATTTGAATTGGGTATAGGATTGCTCATCGCATACTACGGTTTTGGGGTTCCTTTCGTGGGCAGTGCATGGCTTCTTTTTGGGATTGCCGGAATCTTTTTGCTGGTCGTGCAGGGACTTGGATTATTTATATCAACAGTTACGGATACCCAACAGCAAGCCATGTTTATTGCTTGGTTTTTGATGGTGGTATTTATCCTGATGGGGGGATTGTTTACTCCCATTGAAAGCATGCCGGTTTGGGCACAGAAGCTTACGATTCTGAATCCTATTGCGCATTTTATCGAAATTATGCGGAGTGTGATGCTAAAAGGAGCAGGCTGGGTGGAAGTACAGCATTTGGTGGCGTTACTTTCAGTAATGGCCGGAGTAATTTTGCCGGCCGCTATTTTCAGGTATCGAAAATCGACCTCTTAATATCGTGTTCAAACTATTAAATAAATGCCAGCAAATGGTGTTTCCTTATTGGAAGGATCTTGTACTTAGATTATCGCCGATAATATTGCTTCGGCTGAGAGTTACATAATAATTCTTTCATTAAAGCCGCGAATACAATATTCTATGAATTCGCAATTAGATTAACCCACTTCATTTCAATGTCTGATAATATNGACTCCATACGTGCACTACTCGATGAAACCGATAAGAAGATTGTTGAGTCTTTGGCCAAACGGCAGGAATTAGTGCGTGAAATTTCTGAGCTTAAAATCGATGATGAGACGGATATAAGAGATACCAAAAGGGAAGAAGAGTTACTGTCGAAAATAACAAAACTAGCTCGCGAAGCCGGGCTTGACCGCTATTTTGCCGAACAGCTGTTTAAAGATATTATCCATCATTCGGTACGTTTTCAGACTCATTCGCTGGTTGATCATCAGAATGTTGAAAAGGAGGCAGATGTTGTTGAGGTAGCATACCAGGGGACAGATGGGGCCTTTAGTCATCAGGCTGCATATCGTCATTTCGAAGAGCGCTATAGCCAGGTTGATTGTTTCGGTTACGACACTTTTCGTGAGGCTGCGGAAGCGGTGAAAGACCAAAAGGTAGATTATGCTATCCTACCTATCGAGAACACAACCGCCGGTTCCATTAATGAAACCTATGATCTATTAGCGGATGATGATTTGCATATTGTTGGAGAAGAAGCGATTCGCATTATCCATTGTTTATTAGCGTTGGAGAACATTCCGATTGATCGCATTCGTCGAATTATGTCACATCCCCAGGCTATTGCACAGTGCAGCAACTTTTTGGCAAAGCTCCATGATTGTCGAGTCGAATCTTACATCGATACCGCGATGTCGGCCAAGAAAGTGCTGGAAGATGGAGATTTATCCCAAGCTGCCATCGCCGGAAGTTACGCAGCAGATATTTACGGACTAAACATTTTGGAGCGCGATTTAGCCAATCAATCCGAAAACTTTACCCGTTTTGTGGTGGTCAGTCGTCAACCGGTGGAGGTTGATGCGCAGATNCCATGCAAAACCTCTTTGCTNATGGTTACTACGCACCANCAGGGAGCGCTTGTCGGTTGCCTGAATATTATAGCAGATCACGGCATTGATATGACAAAGCTCGAATCACGTCCCAAGCCCAACGAACCGTGGAAATACCAGTTTTATCTGGATATNGAAGGAAATATTGCCAACCCGGAGATTANAGTAGCACTTCAGGAATTAGAACAAGAGGCCAGTTCGTTGAAGGTGCTCGGNTGCTATCCCGCGCAAGTGGGAACTCCTGATGAGTAATATTTTTCTATTGNGTTTGGGNNTCNTCCTTGAATACTTNAATTAAGAATGCGATATGATCATTNAGATCAGTATCAATNAGCTGGGCACCCTTTTTNATATCTTCGCGGGGTACATCCGCTGCGAAACTGCTGTCTTTAAGTTTTTTAGTAACTGATTTTACCCGCATATCTGCAAAGTNATTGGGACGAACCAGAGAAACCGCATTCATGAATCCGGAGAGCTCATCACAGGCAAATAGATAACGTTCTATTTGGGTTTCGGGTTCTCGTCCCGTTCGTTCAGGTGCATGCGCTTCAATTGCATTAATTATTGTTTCGGGATACCCTTTTTTGGGGAGGATATCTGCGACCGCTTTATTGGGATGTTCTTCAGGGTGCTTCTCCCAGTCTAAGTCGTGAAGCAGTCCGGCTGTCCACCACGCTTCGACCTCTTCGTGAAATTTATCCAGTTTATGGGCATAAGCCTCCATTGCGGCAGCCACCATATGGCAGTGATGTCTGAGGTTTTCATTTTCAATATACTGTTGCAGTAATTCTACAGATTGATCTCGATTTATCATAGGGCTATTTATTTGATTTAGTGTAAAAGATCAATTTATAAAAATAATGTATTTAGTATATGAGTGTCGAATCCCAAATATTTTTGAAAACTCAAATGGATTTATTTTACACTCTGCCCCTTCCAATCCTGATAAAATCGAATAAGATTTGATACTGAGTAGATCAGCAAGAAGGTGGCAATTAGATA
>P_1C_Sed_2_UnCtyDRAFT_1000007_pt1 | contig 56612 bp, 50 predicted proteins | sample Pon1CUnioCityCA_4_FD_10229 | JGI IMG/M metagenome (IMG submission 10229) | reverse complement strand
ATAATAACCTACTCCAATCCAAGCACATCTACGCCTTGACTGAATGTTACATCGACGGGAATAGACTGCTCGGATAATCGATTCAAAGACTGCTTCAGTTGATCACCTACAGTACCATATTCTTCCACAAATGCTGCAACGCCTTCATAATCTCCGTCTCCCTGAAGAGTCAGAATCTTATTAGAAAGGGAATCGGTTGCTTCAGCGATTTTATCAAAGTTTACGCGATAGGTCTCAGCCTCTTCATCATAACTGAAAGCACCCTGTTCTTTAAAGTAATTGAACCGAATAAGATTTGCCTTGCCATGCGCGCTGGATGAACCAAATCTTATGGAACGAAAAATACTGGCCATAAAGGTTACATAGTTATTTTCGATAGTTCCCTCTTCGACCATCCCTTCTTCGCGCAGTTCTGAAACCATATACAATCCTAGCACATCGGCCTTGCCTTCCTCCAGCGCTGATGCATGTTCTTTGAGCGCCTCCCGAACTGTACCTTTGTCATTAATGGTATTTTTGATCCCAAGTCCGTGCGCTACTTCATGGAACATCGTATTACCAAAAAACGCATCGAAAGTCAGGTATTGCCGCTGATCCTCAGCAATAAGGACCTCAGAGATAGGTACCAAGATTTTGTCATATTTCGCCCGCATTGCATTTTTCAACTGCAAGCGACGGGTTCCCTTCTCCAACTGAACTTCTTCGTCATTAGGCAAATTTATGGCTATGGTTTTTGAACCCGCATTCGCATCCCCTGCATAGTAAACAGCATCATAGGCATTGAGGTCAGAATCCCGACCGGGCGTCTCCTGTTTGTATTCTTCGGCAACGGGTAACCCCTCCTGGAGTTCAGGAAGAACTTCAGCATATTTTGACAGACGATTACTCCACTCCTTATCTTTAATCAGCACGAAGGTTTCGTGAGCCGCTTTATAGCCAAAAAGTTGATCTTCGTACGTCTCAATAGGGCCGATTACCACTTCAATTGTATTGTCTTTCATATCCAACCACGCTCTGTCACTCTCTTGGTAATCATCGGTAAGGAGCGCTTCAGCACGGAGATTGAGATACTTCTTCAGTCCCTCATCTTCGGCCAGCTCAGCCGCATCCTTCAACTTATCTGCAGCCAGCTTGTGCTGTTTGGCAAAAGCCTCGTGGAAAGGAATTGTTGTCAAATCTCCATCCTCGGTCCGCCGTACCAGCGTATAGAGATCATCTTTGGTTTCAGAATCCCAACTTTCGAATTCCTCTTTGGTCATATCAGGCGGATAAAAATTGGCGCCTTCGGGTTTGGGACCAACATCATCAATAAACGGTTCATTGCCATTTAACCGATCCCAGGGACCATAATTTATGTGTGCAAACTCCTGTTCTTTCTCAGAAATATTATTCAGTAGCGTTTGCTTATTACCATAAGCTTCCTCCCAAAAGACTTCATCCATTGCCTTTCCGGCATCAATAAGCAACTTAATGATTTCTTTCTGATTATCGCTAAGTGATGATACATCCGCCGTTAGCGTAAATTCGGTATATTGGTCCAAACGGTCATCAATCGACATCTTTTCATTACTTTCCATACCCTGGCAGCTTGCCAGAAAACCGGCAATTGTCAGCAGTACTAACACTTTAGTTAAAGTAAATTTCATATTTATCAATAATTTAGGTTACAGGATTTAGGACTTATCAATATACTTCTGTTTGGGAAGCATATCGCGTTGTTTTAGTTCACTCAAAATCAATTCTGTCATATCACTTTTAAAAGGAAATTCGTACCTGATGTCAAGAACATACGCTTTTACCCGAAGCTTGAGCACAAAATTTTCTTCATGTACTTCATTCAATGCAATAATTGCTATCGGCTTTTGTAAATATATATACCGGGATGAAACAGCAGCGCGATAAGCAATGCGCTTAACTGTATCTACATCTACATCCATCGGCAAGAATATTTCTGCCACCACCTGACAATCCAAAGCACTGGAATTCGAATTTGATACCGCCTTGTTCATCAATTCACTGTTGGGAATCGTCACCACTGAATCATCGGGAGTAACAATTCGGCTGGATCGCAATCCAATCGAAAGTACTTCACCATAATGTTCAGCAACCTGAATTTTGTCACCCACCTGGAATGGCCGATCCATAATAATAATAAAACCCCCGAAGATATTTTTCAGAATGTCTTGAGCAGCAAATCCTACGGCTATACCTACCGATGCCAGTACCGTAATTATTGTACTCAGGGGAGGATTAATAATACCCGCAATTATGATATATATGGCAAACGTCCAAATCACCAATCGCACAACAGGCACCATGCGTTTGATGCCAAGGCGATAGCTGGTAAACTTCTCAGACAGGTTTTCTAACACTACTACTACAAATCGGTTTATAAAATAGGTGATAATCAAAGCAATAATAATTGCCAGTATTATCCCCACGGAAATAAGATTCTCAATTTCCGATAGAGCCTTACCCGTATCTTCTCCAACTTGATTTAAATTCGAGCTTATGTCATTACGGGCAGTGTCAATTTTTATCGTATCAATCTGCGTCGTATCTATTTCTATGGGACTAATAACCACCGTGGTATCAGGCTGTTGGGCTACCGTATCTTGATGGACAGACAGGCCAACATCAGATAACCCCAGAAGGATTATTCCCGCAAGTAGAAATATCTTTACAATTCTATACATGCCTTTATTACCCCAAGTGAATTATATTTCGTTCTTTGAGTACCCATACAATCTGCCGGTACATTAAATGATTGATAGTGTACGACTCGTTTTTTTCTACCAACATGCCACGCGATCGCAACCGATTTAGCAACAGTCTGCTTTCCTCCAGCGTTATATTCATCACCATTGCCAGCTCCTTATCCAATAACGTATCGTGTAATACAAAAGCAGCCAGCACAAACAAGACCTGTGGACTTAATTCCTCAATCATCTCTACTGACGTTACCTCAAGGGGCTGTACATAAAAATACGTTTCATCATAATCCCGGATGGATCGTATCCAGAATATCATAGCAATAGAAGGATTTCCCTCAGCCAGCTTTGTGAGCTTCTTGAAATAATCTTTCTTCAGGTGTTCCTGAGCCTCTTCTTCATGATCCTTTAGTTTTCGATAGGTGCGCGTCTGTCGTATTTGATCATCAGGTTCAAAATAAAGGGAATATCCACTGGCCTGATGCCTGCTTAAGATAATACGCTTAACCTGTTCTTCGTTTAAGGAATCGCTCTTACTGATATGAGAAAAGTACTCGCTGATCTGCAGTACTTTATTCAAAAACGACCAAGCATAACGGGAACAGCTGATCATCCAAAAAATATTACTTCGCGTCTCTGATATAAGATATGATAACTTCTCAACAGCTTTAAAGCCGTTAATATTACGGACAAAACAGTTCTGTATTGACTCCAAAACAACTACTTTACGTTTATCAGAGTCATTTATAAATGCTACCAACTCTTCGATTGTCTGAGGAGATCCCACCTCCAATACAGCTGCTATTTTATTAACGAGCTGTTCTTCTTCCCAAATGGTCTTAGTAAACTCAACAATTTCTACCTGCTCGTCCCCAAGCTCAGCATCAACCATCAAGCTTAGAAAAGATGATTTTCCACTGCCTTTTTCACCTATGATAGCAAAATTAGTGGGGAACTCATTTTGCCACTGCTCATACGCTCTTTTAAACGTAATCGTTGATTCTTGAGCAGGCTCAAAAAATCGTTTATCAGCCAGCGAATGAAAGTCGAACAAACGCCGATAGATATAGGGCAACTCTTTCATTTTCTGATCCGTCTCTGAAAGATAGGTAGCAATATCTGCCCGTTTCGACTCCTGAATCACTTGTTCCTTAAATCCCAAAAACGCTTTTAAATTGACACCATATGCTTTCAGCTTTCTCCAAACAAATCGACTCCATAACATCAACCAATCCTCAACTCGTGCCCATCGGGAATCTAAAACCGTCTGCCAATCCTTTGTTTTTTCCTTCATCGTATATTTGGCGTTCAGCAGTTGGAGCTGCTTGGAATCGCCCTCGTGCAATAGCGCTAATAATGAAGAAAAGAACTCTTTACTTCCTGCATCAATAGCATTATTGACCTTTTGCCACTTTTCATCTGCCTGACCATTCAGCTCCTGTACTTTTGATAAAATACGTTGCAGCGCTTCGCCCGCTACTTTTGTGGGATCTTCGTTCTCAGCTACATCTTCATCCCGAGCTTCAAGTGCCGAATCAAAATTGACTGATATTATATTTTTAACTTCAATAATCTCTTCCAGATTTTGAGATAAAAACTCCTCGTATTGTTGATCAGACGGTTGCAAGGGTTTCATGAATAACTCCCTGAGGGCCCGAATAACAAGTTGGCGCCATTCTACTTCTTCTTGATTCACAGAAGGCGGGTTATTGTCAAGCTCAGAATCAAAAATGAGTTGTGCTTCTTTTGGAAATTGTCCCACTTTCAGTAGCAAATCTTCAAACAGATGTTCCGTCTTATCTGATAAAATTTGTTTGTCCAACAGTTTCTGTATGGGCTGAATGAGCCGCTCATCTACAAAAGTGGTAAGTTCTTCATGCAATGACCGCAATTCTTCCGCCGTAGCTCCCTGACCAACTTTTTTAATTGCCTCCTCTAGATCTTCCGAAAGTTCGCGCAGCGGAGTTTGTAGTGACTCTTGAAAGATATCCCCAAATGCACTCTCATATTTCGAAATCTCTTCTTTAATTTCGGATCGAAGCTTTAAAAACTGAACCACATCCTCGGTTCGCTCAAAAAAGAGCTGTTGTACAAGCTTCCATTGCTCTTTTTGCGTCTGATAACGGCTGCTAATTTTTTCTGTTGTCGACTGCAGTCGTTCTTCATTAAAAAATCTACTATTCCATTCCAGGGTCCCCACCTTTTCGATGTACTCAATTATTTGAGACTGCTTATTATTGAGTACATGCTCCACTCGATTTCGCAGGTCAGCCTTTTTCTCCTCCAACTTATTCTTTTGCTCCGATACAAAAGCAGCTAAATCCAACTCCTTCTGCTCATCTGCTTTTTTAACTAAAAGATCCTCAATATCTTTGATCAGGTTTAACTGTACGCGCTCGAGGAGATGTCCCCATTCCAGAACGGAATCATTATCTACTAAATGATAGTATACTGCTTTATCTAAAGGGATTTTTTGTTCCCAATGAGGGTACGTTTTTTTCTTACCTCCCAAAATCCCCTTAAAAAACTGAATGCTTTCATACCCAAATTTTCCAAACCCGCGGGCAGTACTTTTCCCCCGCTTACCAAGTGCTACCCAGACAGAGTCATTTTGTTGAAAAGTAAATCGTTCTTCTTTTTGTTTCCATACCTCATCATCAGGAAACTCTTTACTGATCTTATCAACTGTTGACAAATACGCCGTTACAATACTCTCGCTTTCTTTATCGGAAAGGGTATTCTCAATTTTATTTAAAATGCCAGAAAACCCTTCTTTTATAACGGCTTCAGTTGCATACTTCCGTTCAACGGCTGAAAAGTATCTTAGAATCTGCTCAACATCATTGAATCGCTCCTCAATATATTGATTAAGGTGAGCCTGTAGATTTGCTTCGATCTCCTTCCGTAGCTTATCCCGAAATTCTTGACGATCCAATAGAAATACCTTCGTTAATTTAATTTTCCATAAATTGATTAAAATATGAAGAAATACAAATTATTACTTACCGTTACTTATTGCGAATCATGGCAATAATCGCTTTTTATTCTTGAGCAAATATTAGTTAATTTCGATCAAAATATTCTTCAGCATTTACAATGAAATGTAAGGTGATCGATCCCATAAAATACTTCAACGCTCCTTCAAAATGCGGACTTTTATGTTCACTGTTGGTAGTCTATCTATTTTTAAGCTTTGGGTTGTACAATCCTACCCAGGCACAAGACAATACGCTGCAAATGGTTACCACGGCCGAACGCAGCGATGGTAAAGGGCAAGTTGTTCGATTCCATCTAAAACAACCGGTTGACTCCTTTCAAGTATATCAGCCTGATGTGGATCTTATACAAATGACTCTTTACCAAGAGAATATCGACACCACCGATATCGAATTACCAAATATCTCTTCGGCCTTTGATGAAATCAGCTTTTACGACATTCCGGCNGGNATTGGCATCGACATTTACATTACAGAAGGCAAGTTTTACGATGGCAAGGCGTATCATGATGGTAATAGTGATGACCTTCTGCTGGGACTTACCAAAGTGGATAAAACAGAGTTAGAGTATCTTACCAAAGATACAGAACCCATTATTTGGTCAAGTTTTACAATTACCGAAAAAAACCTACTTGAAGGAAACGGCGGTGGTGAAAGCAATTATCAAGACAACGACTACGATCAAACCAGAAAAAAGATGAAGTTTGATGTGGTCGTCATTGATCCCGGTCACGGGGGTCATGATCCGGGCTCCATCGGCCACAGAAATGTCAAAGAGAAGCATATAGTACTTGACATTGCAAAAAAAGTGGGGGGATATATCAACGAATATATGCCCAACGTCAAGGTAGTATATACTCGTGAAACCGATAAATTTATCGAACTTGAAGAACGCGGCAGTATTGCTAACGAAGCTGAGGGTGATCTGTTTATTTCTATTCATTGTAACTCTCATTCGTCACATCAACCATATGGAACTGAATTATTCTTCTTAGGACTGGAACGTAGTGAATCGGCCCTCGAGGTAATGAAACGCGAAAACAAGGTAGTGCGGCCCAATAACGATACCGAACAACGCGAATTGAGCCAGGAAGAATTATTAGTTTACGAATTGGCGAATAGCAGCTATATCACCGCCAGTGAGCAAATTGCGGGCATGATGGAATATCAATTCGACGAACGAGCCCAGCGACACTCTCGCGGGGTAAAACAGGGACGGTTTGTAGTGCTATATCACGCTTCAATGCCTGCTGTACTTGTTGAAACGGGCTTTATCAGTAACCCCAGCGAGGCGCGTTATTTAACTTCCGACCGGGGGCAAACGTATATTGCCTCTGCCATTTTTCGAGCTATTAGGAATTACAAGGACGGAAATGGTAATCCATAATTTTTAAATCATTCTATATTGGACTCTCTGATAATTGGCGTTGCAGGTGGCAGCGGATCCGGAAAAACAACCGTAGTTCAGCATATTATTAATGCTATTGGTGAAGAAGATATTCTCCTCATCCAACACGATTCCTATTACCGAGATCTTAAACATTTATCATTTGAAGAGCGTAACCAGCAAAATTTTGATCATCCCTCTTCGCTGGAGACCGAACTGATGATTCGTCACATTGAAGCCCTGAAGGAAGGCTACCAGGTTGAAATTCCTATTTATGATTTCACCAAACATATCCGCAAAGAAGAAACCCGCTTGGCTGAGCCGAAAGAAATTATTTTAGTTGACGGCATTCTCGTCTTCACCGAAAAGGAACTTCGTGACTTGATGAACATCAAACTCTATGTTGATACTGATGATGATGTCAGGCTTCTACGACGTATTCAGCGCGACATAGTAGAACGCGATCGGGAGCTTGAGCATGTACTGTCGCAATACCAAAAGTATGTTCGTCCCATGCATCTTGAATTTGTAGAGCCCACAAAACGCTATGCCGATATCATCATTCCACACGGTGGGGAAAATAAAGTCGCTCTTGACATGGTTAATGCTCTTATTCAGGATCGCCTTAATAGTTCTGAAGTAGTGGAAGAAGAAAGCGAATCAGTTGCCGAGTAATTTTGTTATGAGAAACTAACAATCAAAATTAGTATAAATAATATTAATCAGACATTACTATGGATATAAATGCTAAAACTGCCGTTATTACCGGCGCGAGCAGTGGTATTGGGATCGATTTTTCTCAAGCTCTTATAGATAATGGAGCTACCGTTTTTGGCTTGGCTCGCAGCACCGATAAGCTCAAAAAAGTAGAGCAGGAGCTCGGTAAGCAGTTCAAACCTGTGACCATGGACATCACAGACCATGATGCCATAGAGAAATGGATCGATAAGACTTTTTCGACCGATCACCAACCTGATATCCTTATTAACAATGCAGGCTTGGGTCGATTTGCTGACGTTGATGAACTCCCTTTGGAAGATTGGGAAGCAATGGTACAGACAAACTTGTCCGGAACATTCTACATGACGCGACAGATCGTACCCCTGATGAAAGAAAAGAAATCGGTTTGTCATATCATCAACATTGCATCTATAGCCGGTAAGGTGGGGAATCCTAAAATGACCGGATACAATGCATCAAAATTTGGTGTTCGAGGATTTAGTGAAGCACTCTTTAAAGAAGTTCGATATGACGGTATAAAGGTTACCTGCTTTTACCCTGGCTCCATCGCCACTAGCTTTTTTGGAGACAAAGACACGGATACCCACGAAAATATGATGCAGCCTGAAGAAGTAGCTCAAGTACTAATTAACGTACTTGAAACACCGGATAACTTCCTAATTAACGATATTACCATGCGTCCGTTGAATCCTAAAGCACCTGAAGATCAATAGATGAAGTGGATCTCTACTTTAACTTTTTTGCTTTTACTTTCATTATTAAGCTGTTCGGAGAATTCCTCAAAACCGGACAAACTCATTGAGGAAGATAAATATATCGACTTGATGGTTGAGTTACAGCTCGTACGATCATATGGAGAAAACAATTCGCTGGACAGCCTAATAGTCGATTCTCTTACTGATGAAGTTTTTCAAAAGTATGAAATAACAGACTCGGTATTTGTTCAAAGCCACAACTATTATCAACAGTTTCCCAAAAAGCAGCAAAAACGAATCGAGAAAGCGATTGAGCGATTGAAAATGGATCAGGTGGCAGACACAACCAGTCAAGATTACTTTAAATAATTGATTTAAGAATCTTTCCAGGCGTATTTATCGCCCACTGTCGCCAATTTTTGTTCCCGCATAAGATAGCTTAACAAGCGTTTAGTTCTATCTTTATTCCAGCCAATCCGTGTTGCTATCTCTGACAATGACAGCGAACCTTCCTTAAGCAAATCCTTAACCTGATGGATTTCCTCGTTCTTAATAGGAGCTGCAACTTCATTATTATCCAAACAGTTGTCACAATGTCCACAAGCCTCTACATTTTCTTCGCCAAAATAATGACGAATATAAACCTCACGACAGTTGTCAGTTGAAATATAGCCTTTCATATATTCTAACTTTTGGAGAAGGTTATTCCGATGTTTTTCCAGTTTTTCCGTACTCAATGAAAGGTTGGAATGTCGTTCCTCTATCAAGCTAATCAGTGGTAACTCTCCGATAGATTCATATTTCAACATGTGATCACGATCTTGTAGAACCTGCAATCCTTTTTTTAAAGCATTTGGCGATACTCCCAGTTTTCTTTGGATATAATCAAATTCCAGGTACTTCATCTTTCCAAATGCCTCTCCTCCAAACTGACGAAAAAGGACATCCAGGAACTCCGCTTTCTGTTGATTATCTAAGCCATTAATCTGATCATGCACATAATCCTGACTCACAATAAAATGAACGCCAACCTGCGGCGTGATATACTCCACAAGTTCAATAACTCCCAACTGACTAAGTACATCCAGAGCGGTCCGCACCTTTCGTCGGGATATTCCTGCACGTTTTTCCAGCGCCTGTACCGATACCTCTTCCCGCTCTTCCATTTCTGATCCCACCGCCAGATTCAAGTGATCGCAAAGCACATCATACACCTTCTGCAGCTCCTCTTTACCGGGATAGGAATCTTTGATTCTTTTCTCAGCAATAATAGCATCGGCCTCTTTAAATAACAATATGGGAAAACTTTCTTCCCCATCGCGGCCGGCTCTGCCCGCTTCCTGATAGTATGACTCCAGAGAATATGGCATCTCATAATGAATTACATACCGACAATCCGACTTATCAATACCCATCCCAAAAGCATTTGTTGCAACAACAAGCGGTGTAGTACCATTAATCCACTCCTGTTGAATTTGTTGTCTGTCGGCGGAATCAACCCCCGCATGGTAGACCTTTGTTTTTATTCCCAGCTTCTGTTCAATTTTTTGAGAGAGATCCTCACAGTTACGCCGCGTGCCCCCGTAGATAAGTCCAGATCCTTTCGGACCAGCTTTTTTAACAGCCTTAAAAAGCTTGTTGTCTTTTTTCTGAGTTTCAACAACCCACCATTTAAGATTGGGCCGATCAAAACCTTTGGAAACGATAACCGGATCTTCCAGCTCCAGACTTTTTTGGATGTCATCCCTAACTTCCGGCGTGGCTGTTGCTGTCAAAGCAATCCAGGTCACTTCCTCAGCAATATCTTCCAAAGAAGGACGAATATCTCGATAGCTGGGCCTAAAATCGTGCCCCCATTCCGAGATACAATGTGCCTCATCAATCGCTATAAGATTAATATCCAATTTCGGCATTTCGGCTTCCCAAAGCGTAGTCTTAAGACGCTCGGGAGAACAATAAAGCAAATCATACATTCCGTTGCGGGCATTGGCAAAACGCTGTTCAATCTCCCACGAAGAGATCGTGCTGTTTACGAAAGTGGCAGAGACACCCCGATCATTAAGCTGTTCAACCTGATCCTGCATCAGGGCCACCAACGGCGAAATTACAATGGTCAATCCATCCAAAACCGTTGCCGGAACTTGATAGCACAATGATTTACCTCCGCCCGTGGGAAAAAGTACCATTGTATTCATTCCATCCAACACTGCCTGAATTACTTTATCCTGTCCCGGACGAAAAGTTGGAAACCCCCAGTATTTTTGAAGTGCCTGTTTTGCCTGTTGGAATTTTTTAGAGCTCATAAACGGATATATAATTATTTTGCCGTAAAGTGCCCAAAAGGATTATAGTTTTCGTAAAGAAATTTGTGCTTCCATCTCTCGCTCAATATGAGCTTTAAATGGTACAGATATTACACTGTCAGAACAATTAGCTACACGTTTACCATAACTTAATACAAATTCTGCATTTCCATCAGGACTGGTAGTAAAAAGTTGTTTTAAATAGATCGCCGGCTTAGGATTAAATCTGTTATCGTGCAGAAATTTTACGTCATGTTCTTCTTGAATAATCTCATCAGTAAATTCTGCACATTGAGATCGGCTTTTAAATGAAAATCCTTTAAAAGTTTCAGATTTTAAATTACTGTAACCGAGAATTCCCGAATGGTCCGCTAAGGTCTCTGCATGAATCATAATAAAGGTACTATCTGCTATAAAAGCACCCAAGGAAACTTTAAATGGGTGATTATCAAAGACAGGTTCATGATTAACAGGACCCGCTTGCTGATAACTCTTTGGAACCTTTAAAACAAAAGACACGCCATGAGTAGATTGAAGTGAATGATCATCAAACTTCAAGTAGTTAAACGTATCGCCTTGGCCACAAGAACTTAGAAGAGCTGTTAATAATATTGCCAATAAAATCCTATTCAATTTGGTCATTTATGTTAATGCAGTTTAAATGATGTCACTGGTACGATATCAATAATACCGGATTACTTTCAATTTTAGCAGTTTTAAAAACCAATTTAATTTAAAAAATTAATATTTGCCTTTTTGCTCAGAACCATCCATTTTAGCGCTTCATGAAATTAAACGGAACACATATCACTCTTTTCAGCGACAGCCAGCCTGTTGCACGCCTATCTACGTTCCGACTTTTCGTACGGCCACGGGCCCTCCGGGCTCAACAATAACCTTCCTATTGGGAGGGTGCATGTCATTGTACCTGACCATAAGACCACTCAATCTTTATTCTTAATCAAGCCAATCAGCATATAATGCTATTTATACTTTTGCTGATTGGAAATAAGCCATTGCCGTACGATGGACATCCACATATCAATAGCTGATGCAGAACACTTTTCCTATGCTGGAAAAATTTGCGCCATCATGGAAGAAGCTGCCAAGCATCGCGGGACCGGTATCGCCAAAAGGGCGCCCAAATACATTCAAAGTAAGATGAAACAAGGAAAAGCGGTTATTGCCATTGACGAAGACATTGGCAAGCTGGCCGGCTTTTGCTACATCGAAAACTGGGAGCATAACAACTATATTGCAAATTCAGGGCTCATAGTCCATCCTCATTATCGTAAGATGGGGCTTGGCAGACGTATCAAACAGCAAATCTTTGAACTTTCGCGTCAGAAATATCCCGAAGCCAAAATTTTTGGAATTACCACAAGCATGGCGGTAATGAAAATTAATTCTGATATGGGATACAAGCCGGTCACTTTTTCGGAGCTCACACAAGATGAGGAGTTCTGGCAGGGCTGCCAAAGTTGTCCCAACTACGATATTCTGACCAGCGAAGATCGTAAAGGCTGCCTTTGTACCGGCATGCTCTACGATCCAGACGAAAAAGATTCCAAAAACCGGCGGAGCTGATAACAGCCTAACCTACATCAGCTTATAAGACATCTCCAACCCAATTTCTTTAAGAACCATTAATCCTATTACCAATGAGTAACAAGAAAAAAATTGTACTAGCCTTCAGCGGCGGACTCGATACCTCATACTGCGTACCATATTTGCAAGAAACCTTTGAAGCTGTCATACACACCGTCTTGGTGGATACAGGCGGATTCACTGAACAGCAACTNACAGATATTGAAGAACATGCCTATTCGTTAGGCACGGATTCACACCAAACACTTAAGCAAACCAATGATTTTTACCAGCAAGTAATCCGNTATTTGATATTCGGCAACGTGCTGAAGAATGACACCTATCCGCTATCAGTAAGCTCAGAACGTATTTTTCAGGCTGTAGCTATCGCTGAATATGCCAAAAGTATCGGAGCCGACGCCATTGCTCATGGCAGTACGGGAGCCGGTAATGACCAAGTGCGTTTCGATTTAGTATTCAATGTAATTGCACCCGACTTAGAAATCATAACTCCCATCCGTGACCAACAGCTGAGCCGACAGCAAGAAGTGAAATTTCTGCAAGATCACGGCTTTGACTTCGATTGGGCCCAGTCCAAATATTCCATTAATAAGGGCCTTTGGGGCACCAGCGTGGGTGGAGCCGAAACACTGACTTCGGATGAACCTTTACCTGAGGAAGCTTGGCCCAGCCAGCTGCAGAAGCAAGAATCCCAGACCATCGAGCTGATATTTGAAGAGGGAGAACCGGTCGGACTAAACGGCAAACACTATCAACCCGTAAAACTGATACAGCATCTTGATGAACTCGCTTCGGCTTATGCGGTGGGACGNGATATTCATGTAGGCGATACGATAATTGGTATTAAAGGCCGAGTAGGATTTGAAGCTGCCGCACCGATGGTCTTGATAAATGCACACAAACAGCTCGAGAAACACGTGCTTACCAAGTGGCAACTCTACTGGAAGAACCAAGTAGCCGAATGGTACGGTATGATGTTGCACGAGGGACAGTATCTGGATCCCGTCATGCGAGATATCGAGAGTTTTATGGAGTCGACCCAGAAAGCAGTATCGGGGTCAGTAAAGGTCACCTTGCATCCATATCGTTTTGAAATTGATGGCATCTCGTCGCCGAACGACCTAATGAATGCGAAGTTTGGCGATTATGGAGAAATGAACAAGACCTGGAGCGGTAAGGATGTGAAGGGTTTTGCCAAGATCTTATCAAATCAAATTAATATCCATAAAACAGTAAACAGTAATGATTAGTGCAGGAATTATAGGAGGATCGGGATATACGGGTGGAGAACTCATTCGCCTGCTACTAAACCATCCGGAAGTAACAATAGGTTTCATATACAGCAGGAGCCAAGACGGCGAACCGATTACTGCTGTGCACGACGATCTGCTAGGAGAAACAGACCTCCACTTCAGCTCAGATACTAATCGTGACATTGATGTGCTTTTTCTATGTACCGGTCACGGTAATTCAGTAGATATTTTAACAACCCATCCCGTGGCACCGTCAACAAAGATCATTGACCTAAGTCGAGATTTTCGTTTTGACGGGCAACAATCATATCACCAGCGCCAATTTATTTATGGGCTGCCGGAGCTTCAAAAGGACGCTATCCAAAATGCCACAAACATAGCTAATCCCGGCTGTTTTGCCACAGCTATTCAGCTTGCACTACTACCTCTGGCACAAGAATCAAAGCTGCAGAACGACCTGCATATTCATGGGATTACCGGCTCTACCGGGGCAGGAAGCTCGCTGGGCGACACTACCCATTTTAGTTGGCGTAATGGCAATGTATCTGTTTACAAGGCTCTTAATCACCAACACGTCACAGAAATAATTCAGAGCATCAAACAGCTATCTGGCAACTTCGATTCTGAGCTCCACTTTGTACCAATGCGCGGAGACTTCACAAGAGGCATATTTATCTCGGCTTATACCAAGAGTGAAATATCGCTTGAAAACGCCCGATCACTCTTTAAAGAGTTTTATACCGATAGCCCTTTTGTATATCTCAGCCCGGATCCACTACACCTCAAGCAGGTAGTCAATACCAATAAATGCCTCTTGCACCTTCAGAAGAAAAACGGACAACTACTGATCACCAGCGTTATTGACAATCTACTAAAGGGCGCTTCTGGTCAGGCTCTCCAAAACATGAACCTGATGTTTGATCTTAAAGAAAGCAACGGACTTCTGCTTAAACCCACACATTTTTAATATGAAAATATTTGACGTTTATCCCCTACTTGATTTGGAACCTGTAACAGCTAAAGGTAGTTATGTGCATTGTGGTAATGGTAACTGTTACCTGGACTTCTACGGCGGTCATGCAGTAATTTCAATTGGTCACAGTCATCCACACTATGTAGATTCGATTACTGAACAGCTTAACAACATCGGTTTCTATTCGAACTCGGTACAAAATCCGCTGCAGCAAAAATTAGCTACAAAACTTGGCGCACAATCTGGCTATAAAAACTACCAGCTGTTTCTTTGCAACTCTGGCGCAGAGGCCATTGAAAACGCCCTTAAGATAGCCTCTTTTCACAATGGCAAATCGAAAATCATTTCATTTGAAAAAGCATTCCACGGGCGTACAACCTCCGCATTAAATATCACTGACAAGGATGCCTACACGGCCCCTATCAATAAAAGCAGCGACGTTGTTTTTCTAGAGCTTAATGATATTGAAGCCTTAAAATTAGAAATCAGTGAAGGTGATGTTTGCGCCGTCGTGATTGAAGGGATACAAGGAATTGGGGGTATCCGTATTCCGGAAAATACTTTTCTGCAACAGGTTAAAGAACTTTGTAAAAAACATAACAGCGTACTGATTTGTGATGAAATTCAATCGGGATTTGGACGCACCGGCCAATTCTTTGCCCACCAGCATGCTGGTATACAACCCGACATTATTACGATAGCAAAAGGTATGGGCAACGGTTTTCCTGTAGCAGGAACCTTGTTTAGCCCTGAATTTGAAGCCACCCACGGACGACTTGGCTCAACGTTTGGAGGTAACCACCTGGCTTGCACAGCAGCCGGGGCCGTACTCGACGTAATCGAAGATGAAGAACTCATTACCCATGCTGCCGAGATAGGGCAATACCTTCTTAAGAAGCTCAAAAAACTTGCTACCATTAAAGAGGTGCGCGGACGCGGTCTAATGATAGGTTTAGAATTCCCCTTTCCCATCAAGAAACTAAGAAAATCTCTTATCGAAGAGGAACACATCATCACTGGAGTTTCTTCAAATCCCAATGTATTGCGGCTGCTTCCCCCACTGACAATCACCAAAAGAGAGGCTACACAATTCATAGTAGCAATACAAAACACACTAACAAAGCACTAATTACGATGAAGAATTTTACTTCAGTAAACGATATAGAAAAACCTCAATCATTAGTACAGCAAGTCCTTAAGATAAAAAGTAACGGCAAACGATCTACTCTGGGCTCCAACAAAACACTGGCACTTATCTTTTTTAATCCCAGCCTGCGTACAAGACTGAGTACCCAAAATGCGGCCATAAATCTAGGCATGGACGTAATTATAATGAATATTAAAAAGCATGGCTGGAATATAGAATTTGAGGATGGTTCTGTGATGGACGGTTCAACCCAAGAGCATATAAAAGATGCAGTGCAGGTCATCAGCGGTTACTGTGATATCATGGGCGTACGAACCTTTGCAAATCTTAAAAACCGTCAGGAAGATTATCAGGAGAAAGTACTTAAGAAATTTGTAGAGTATTCCAGCGTTCCGGTTATAAGCCTGGAATCCGCTACCTTGCACCCCCTGCAATCACTGACGGATATAGCAACCATTGCCGAATCGAATATAACAAAACCCAAAGTGGTATTAAGCTGGGCTCCTCACCCCAAACCATTACCTCAGGCTGTGGCTAATTCCTTTTTACAGTGGATTACTAAAACAGATGCTGAGGTCACTATAACCCATCCGAAAGGATATAAACTTAGTGATAAATTTACGAATGGCATCTCCATCACAAATAATCAGGAAGTGGCGCTTGATAATGCTGATTTCGTCTATACCAAAAATTGGTCGAGTTATTCGCAGTATGGACAAACCCCCTCAGTTGAGGCCGACTGGACTATATCCCAGCAAAAAATGAATCTAACTAATAATGGGAAATTTATGCATTGCCTGCCAATTCGACGAAATGTAGTAGCGACCGATGAGGTTATCGACCAATCGTTGGTATTTGAACAGACCAAAAATCGCGAATATGCTGCCCAAGCTGTTCTACAAAAACTGCTGGAGGATCTATAATGAAAACTCTGGAGATTATAAAAATCGGTGGAAATATCCTCAACGATCAACATCAGCTCAATAAGTTTTTGGATGAATTTACAAAGCTCGATCATCCTAAAATATTAGTTCATGGTGGCGGAAGTTCCGCTTCCGACATGTGTCAAAAACTGAACATCCCAATCCAGATGGAAGACGGACGACGTATTACCGATGGGCCAACGCTGGATGTTGCCGTAATGGTATATGCCGGTCTCATTAACAAAACTATTGTAGCCAAACTACAAGCCCAATCTTCTAATGCGCTTGGGCTGTCAGGTGCTGACCTCAACGTCATTTCTGCCCAAAAACGGAACGATACCGAGATTGACTTTGGCTTTGTAGGAGATATTGACAGGGAGTCATTCAATACCTATTTCCTCAATCGATTACTGGATGAGCAAATTATTCCCATAATCTCCGCTATCACGCATGACAGCAATGGACAACTGCTCAATACAAATGCTGATACTATAGCCTCAACTCTAGCTGCAGCCCTATGCCAAACGTGCGAGGTAAAACTCAGCTACTGTTTTGAAAAGGTCGGTGTACTACAGAATGTTGATGATGCCAACTCACTGATCGAGTTGTTAAACAAAGAAACCTTCACAAATCTGAAAGCTGAAGGAGTTATTAAGGACGGAATGATACCTAAGCTGGATACAGCCTTCGATGCCCTTAACCAAGATGTTCAAAATGTATATATCAAACATGCCCAAAACCTATCGAAACAAACGGGGACTGAACTAACATTATGAATCCATCAGCCAGCCAATCGATTGATCTGCTCCAAAAGCTTATTGCCATCCCTTCCTTTTCCCGGGAAGAATATGAAACAGCAACACTCATTCAAGATTATTTATCAGAAAGCGGTATTGAGACAAAGCGACATCTCAATAATATCTGGGCAAAAAACAAGCATTTTGATAGCACTAAACCGACTATTTTGTTGAATTCGCATCATGATACAGTGCGCCCAAGCTCGACTTATTCACGGGATCCCTTTGAGCCCCATATCACAAATAATACACTCTATGGTCTTGGCTCGAATGATGCCGGTGGGGCTTTGACTTCACTGATCGCTACCTTTATTCATTTATATGAGCAGAAAAATCTCAAATATAACTTCCTTTTAGCAATTACTGCGGAGGAAGAAATCTCAGGTGATAACGGAATCGTTTCCCTATTGAAAGAAATACCTTCGATCAAATTTGGCATTGTGGGAGAACCCACTCAAATGCAGATGGCGGTAGCTGAAAAAGGACTGATGGTGCTCGACTGCCTGGCCATAGGAGAAAGTGGGCACACAGCCCGAAATGAAGGCAAAAATGCAATTCATATTGCGGGTGGAGATATTGAATGGATTCAGTTCTATGAATTTGAAAAAGAGTCTGAATTTCTGGGTCCAATAAAAATGACTCCTGCTATTATAGAAGGGGGATCCAAGCACAACGTAGTGCCGGACCGCTGTTCGTTTACTGTAGATGTCAGAACTACTGATGCTTACACAAATGAAGAAACCTTAGCAATTATACAGAACTATCTCATTTCGGAAGTAACCCCTCGATCAACGCGGTTACAACCCTCCTTTATTGCTGAAGACCATCCTATTGTCGCCGCAGGTAAGGATATCGGCCTGAATACCTTTGGATCACCGACCTTGTCAGACCAGGCTTTACTGCCCTTTCCGTCCGTCAAAATTGGACCAGGAAAATCAGCCCGTTCTCACACCGCGGATGAATATATTTATATCGATGAGATCGCTAAAGGAATTAATACTTACATTAGGCTTCTAACTCAAATACTATAACAGATGAAACTCTGGGAAAAAGGAAACCAATCCACAAATAGAATAATTGAGCAGTTTACAGTGGGTAACGACCGAGAACTGGATTTAGAAATTGCTCAATACGACATCCAAGCCTCCAAAGCCCATGCAAAGATGTTAAATGAGGTTGAATTGCTTTCCAATCAGGAATACCATGCAATTGCAAAAGAGCTCAAAAAACTTCAGATAGCTGCTGAAAATGGCACATTCACCATTGAAGAAAAGTTTGAGGATGTCCATTCGAAAATTGAATATGAACTAACAGAAGCCTTGGGCGACACAGGTAAGAAAATTCATGCTGGGCGCTCTCGTAACGACCAGGTGTTGGTCTGCTTGCACCTATATGTTAAAGACCAAATTTTCGAGATAAAGAAGTTAACAAAAGGGCTCTTTGAAAAGCTGCAGCAACTCAGTGAGAAACACAAAAAGATATTAATGCCCGGGTATACGCACATGCAGGTAGCTATGCCCTCCTCCTTTGGACTCTGGTTTGGTGCTTATGCAGAATCTCTGGTCGATGATCTTCACCAGCTTAATGCTGCTTATAAAATAGCCGACCAAAATCCACTTGGTTCGGCTGCAGGCTATGGCAGCTCACTACCATTGGATCGAAATATGACTGCTGAACTCTTGGGCTTTAGTACCCTAAAATACAATTCTGTAGCAGCTCAGATGAGTCGTGGGCGACTTGAACAGCTTACTAGTTTCGCCCTGAGTGCTTTGGCGAGCACCCTGTCTAAAATGGCCATGGATATAACCCTCTTTTGCAATCAGAATTATGACTTCATTTCATTTCCCGAACAGCTGACCACCGGTTCGAGCATTATGCCACACAAGAAAAACCCAGACGTTTTTGAACTGATTCGTGCTAAGTGCAACGATCTCCAATCCTTACCTAACGAGCTGGCAATGATCGTCAACAATTTACCGAGTGGCTACCATCGCGATTATCAACTACTTAAAGAGAAGCTTTTTCCTGCAGTAGATAAATTAAAATCTTGTCTCGAAGTGAGTCGATATATGCTACAGAATATTGAGATTAATACGGATATTTTGAAAGAGGAAAAGTATCGCTACCTATTCAGCGTTGAAGAAGTAAACAAGCAAGTTGAAAAAGGCGTCCCATTTAGGGATGCATATCGAAATATTGGAAAAGCTATCGAAGAAGGGTCATTTAACCCGAAAAATACCGTAAATCATTCGCATGAAGGAAGCATAGGCAACCTCAGTAATAAAGAAATTAAAAATAAATTTAAATCAGCATATAACAATTAAATACAAGTATTATGAAAACAAACATTGCTATACTTGGAGGCGGCAACCTTGGATCAGCATTAGCCAAAGGCCTTGCGCGAACAGAAGAAGCTCAGCAAAACTATGACGTAACAGTCACCCGTCGAAACATCGAGCTTATCACCCATTTAGAAAAAGAAGGAATTACTGTCACTTCTGACAATATGGAGGCAGTAAAAAATGCTGAAATGCTAATTCTGGCTGTGCAGCCAACGCAAATAGAGGCGCTTTTTGATGAAATAAACACAGTTTTGGACCCACAAAAACATGTATTAATCTCTACTGTTACAGGCCTGAAAACCGAAGAAATTGCCGAGCTCACCGGGAATGATTTTTCTATAGTTCGGGTCATGCCAAATACTGCAGCCGCTATAAATCAATCAATGACATGCGTGGAAAAGACGCCCCATAACAAAGCTGAACAAGCTACAATCGAACTTTTTGATGTATTGGGAAAGACCTTACTTATCAATACTGAACTTATGGAAGCTTCGACTGTGCTGGGGGCGTGCGGTATTGCTTTTTTCTTGCGTTACATCCGCGCTGCATCACAAGGAGGTATTGAAGTAGGATTCCATGCTGACGAAGCACAACTGATTGCGGCCCAAACCGCACTGGGTGCTGCTGGACTTTTAATAAAGTCAGGCAGTCACCCCGAGCAAGAAATCGACAAAGTGACTACCCCTAAAGGATGCACAATAGCAGGACTCAATGAAATGGAACATAACGGACTTAGCTCTGCTCTGATCAAAGGAATAAAAACCTCTTACGATATGATCGAAAAGATCAAATAGGTAGACAAATAAAAAAGCCCCACAGCCTAGCTGCGGGGCTTAAAATCCAGCGGAATCGTTGCTCCTGAAAAATACTGTTAGGTCAATATTTACGCTTCATCACCGGCAAATGCCGCACTCATATAATTGCGTCGCATTTCGGCAATAGCTGAAATAGAAATTCCTTTCGGGCAAACAGCCTCACATTCGGCATAATTTGAGCAATCGCCGAATCCTTCCTCGTCCATCTGTTCAACCATAGCAACCGTACGTTTTTTGCGCTCCGGCTCACCTTGTGGCAATCGATTCAGGTGAGCCAATTTTGCACCGGTAAATAGTGAGGCCGAAGAGTTCGGACAAGCTGCTACACAAGCACCACATCCAATACAAGTAGCATAATCAAAAGCCGTATCAGCAACTGTTTTATCAACGGGAATTGAGTTCGCATCAGGAGCAGATCCTGTTTTGACCGAAACATATCCACCAGCCTCAATGATGCGATCAAAAGCAGATCGATCTACGACAAGATCTTTGATAACGGGAAATGCTTTAGCACGAAACGGCTCAATAACGATGGTGTCGCCATCACTGAAATTACGCATGTGCAATTGACAGGTACAGGTCATGTCTTTGGGACCATGTGCCCGACCGTTGATCACTAAATTACAAGAGCCGCAAATGCCCTCGCGACAATCGTAATCAAATTCAATTGGCTCTTCCTTCCCTTCTGCGACAATTTCCTCATTAAGTACATCGAGCATCTCCAAAAAAGACATATGCTCATTTACTTTATCGAGGGTATAATCAACTAACTTTCCCGGTTGATCGGGTCCGTCTTGTCGCCAGATCTTAAGATGTACGGTAAATGTATCAGCCATAATTAAGCTATTAAGTATAAAATTTCAGACGCAGTTTTGCACCATTCTATTACTTATAACTGCGTTGCTTCAGTTCTACAAAATCAAATTCCAGATTTTCTTTATGCAACTCTTCTTGTAATTCTCCATTCACACCTTGGTATTCCCAAGCCGCAACGTAAGAGTATTCTTCATCGTTACGGAGTGCTTCACCTTCTTCTGTTTGATGTTCTGCCCGCAGGTGACAACCGCATGACTCATCGCGATGCAGGGCATCTTTTGCCATCAGTTCACCAAGTTCGAGAAAATCAGCCACGCGACCGGCAAACTCTAAATACTTATTGTAGTTAGATGATTCGCCCGGAACACGAACATTATTCCAGAACTCTTCCCTGAGATCTTGGATTTCCGTAATCGCTTCCTTGAGCCCTTCTTCACTTCGTGAAATTCCAACCTTATCCCACATTATCTGTCCCAATTCGCGGTGGAACTCAATAACACTTTTATCACCGTCTACTTCGAACAGCTTATCAATTTGAGATTGGGCATTATTTGCTGCTTCATCAAAAGCCTCATGATCTTTGCTAACTTCCTCGAGGTCTACATCAGCGATATAATTTCCAATAGTATAAGGGATAATGAAATATCCGTCTGAAAGGCCCTGCATCAGTGCACTTGCTCCCAATCTGTTGGCCCCATGATCAGAAAAGTTTGCTTCTCCGGCTACAAACAATCCGGGGATATTACTTTGTAGATTGTAATCCACCCAAAGGCCACCCATCGTATAGTGAACAGCAGGGAAAATTCGCATAGGCTCTTCGTATGGATTATCATCCGTAATATTTTCGTACATCTCAAAGAGATTGCCGTATTTATCGGATATAGCCTTCTTGCCTTCCCGTTTTATTGCATCACGGAAGTCAAGATATACAGCTCGTCCAGTTTGACCAACGCCCATGCCTTCATCACAAACCATTTTAGCATTTCGAGAAGCCACATCACGTGGCACTAAGTTTCCGAAGGCCGGATATTTTTCTTCCAAATAATAGTAACGTTCATCTTCGGGAATATCATTAGGATGACGGTCGTCATTGCTGTCTTTTGGAACCCAAACGCGTCCATCATTTCGGAGACTTTCACTCATCAGCGTAAGCTTGGACTGATAATCCCCGGAAACCGGAATACAAGTCGGGTGAATCTGCACATAACAGGGATTAGCAAATGCCGCTCCGCGTTTATGACATCGCCATGCCGCAGTAACGTTCGAATTCTTTGCATTCGTAGAAAGATAGAACGCATTGCCGTATCCCCCACTGGCTAACACTACAGCATCAGCCATCCAGCGCTGAATCTCACCGGAGACAAGGTCACGGGTAACAATACCACGTGCTTTTCCGTCAATAATCACCAAATCTAACATCTCGTGGCGAGTATACATCTCAATTTTACCTTCATGAACCTGCCGCATCATTGCTTGGTACGCTCCGAGCAACAACTGTTGACCGGTTTGACCACGGGCATAAAACGTTCTCGAAACCTGCGCACCACCAAATGAACGATTCGCAAGCAAGCCGCCGTATTCACGTGCAAATGGAACGCCTTGCGCTACCGCCTGATCAATAATTTCATTGGATATTTCTGCCAATCGATAGGTATTGGATTCACGAGATCGATAGTCACCGCCTTTAATCGTGTCATAAAACAGTCTCCAGATCGTGTCCCCATCATTGGGATAATTTTTAGCAGCGTTAATCCCCCCCTGAGCAGCAATACTGTGGGCACGTCTTGCAGAATCTTGAATACAAAAGCTTTTAACGTTATATCCGAGCTCTGCCAAACTTGCTGCAGCAGATCCACCGGCTAGTCCGGTACCCACAACAATAACATCATGCTTACGCTTATTGTTGGGGGCAACAAGTTTTATATCATTCAAATGCTTGGACCATTTTTCTTCGAGTGGTCCGGAAGGAACTTTTGAGTCTAAATTCATAAGTCTAAAAGTAGTTTACAAAATGATTATTGGCACTGAATAAGAACTGCTTCACAGCCTCCGCCAAAGTAGATATAAAGTGGAATAAACAGAAATCCGACAGCCATCAACACAGCAAAAATAATTCCGACCGTATAAATCAACGCAGAATACTTGTTATGCTTCATTGTCAGCGACGTAAAGGCGCTCCAAAACCCATGCCCCAAGTGAAAACCAAGCAAGATCATAACAGCCGTATAACCAAAAGCCCAGATTGGCTGCTGGAATGTAGAAAGCATTAATCCTTTAAGGTCACGCGCTTCTTCTCCACTCGGCAATGTTACCATCTCGGTTGCGCCAAACTTAAATGTATCAACGTGTATCACCAGAAAGACCAATAGCACAATGCCGGTAAATATCATTGACTTAGAAGCCCATGACATGTGACTTGGTCCCCCTTTACTCTGATATTTCTTATAGCCTTCGGGGCGCGCCTTACGACGATTCCACCAGATTGAAATTCCCACATAGGCGTGCAAAAGAAAAGCTATAGCTAATCCAGCTTCAAGGATGTATAATAACCATCCCATACTTTCAAGCGCATGGGCTGCCTCGTTAAAGGCATGAACACCCCCAAATACCTGAAGATTTGTAGCCAAGTGGAAGATTATAAAGATAATTAATCCTACTCCGGTTATGCCTGTTAGTATCTTACGACCAACCTGAGATTTTAGCGCGTCTAAAAATGATGGCATTGTAACTGATAATATTTAATCTATTGTTTAAACCGCTGCAAAAACGCCAACGTTTGGACTCTTAGTCCAAGGAGTTGAAGATGTGTTTTAATGGATACAAAGGCAAGGTTAGGTGACACAGTTTTGCAGGTAAAATCTTATTCAGAAATATTCTAAATTGTATATTTATATTTTTGACTCTTTAATCATTATTTATCACCAAGATATTGTAATATTGTACACAATTACTGAAGAAATAAAACATTCTTTTCGTGAAAAGGGTTCGAAATTTATTGGACATCTGATTCCCATAACATCGAAAGAAGATTTTGAAAGTAAGTTAAACGATATTAAATCAAAATACCCCGATGCTACACATCATTGTTATGCCTGGCGGTTAAATCCCACAAATATTAAAGAATTTTCTCAGGATGACGGAGAGCCAAGCGGCACAGCCGGCAAACCAATTTTGAATAAGTTAAAATCATATGAAATGGTTAACTGCGGTTGTGTGGTCGTGCGTTATTATGGAGGCACAAATTTAGGAACATCCGGATTGATTCAGGCATACGGCCAATCAACCGAACTGTGTCTCGAAAAAGCAAAACGCTATACCATAATATCCACACAAAATATAGAAATTACCTATCCCTATCATTTACAAAAACAGATCGACCAACTTAAAAACAGGTTTGACCTTAAAGAAATTGATGCTCAATATACCGACAAAGTACGATTAATTATGGCCTGTCGATCAGAACAAACTGATACTTTTGAACAAGCTCTTCAAAAATTAGAGCACAAGGGGCTTTCGATGACAAATAAGGGGAGCGGCTACGTGATTTTAAACACTGATTAGAAAGAATATTTAACCTGAAAATCTGCTACTTGCTCCGTACTTTTATTCATCAAATTTTAGACCATATTAAAGCATCATGAAAATATATACCAAGAAAGGTGATTCAGGAGAAACTTCGCTCTTTGGGGGGACGCGGGTTCCAAAATCAAATGAGCGGATTGAAGCCTATGGCACAGTTGACGAACTCAACTCCTTTGTGGGATTGGCCGCCAGTTATGAACTTTCGGATGCCGGCACGAAATATGTGCGCAAGATACAGGAGCTACTTTTTACGCTCGGTGCTGATCTGGCCACTCCCCCCTCATCTAAAACCAGAATTGATCGTATTTCCGAAGATGACGTCACCTTGTTAGAAGATGCCATTGATGAGCTGGAAGATGATCTCGAAAGCCTAAAGAATTTTATTCTGCCGGGAGGGTCCCAGCCGGGTGCAACATTACATGTGGCCCGAACTATTTGCCGCCGCGCCGAACGGGCAACAGTTGCTTGTTCCAAATCGGATAATATTTCTGACAACTGTATCAAATTTCTTAACCGACTATCAGATTTCCTTTTTGTGCTGGCTCGTTACGAAAACAAAAATGCCGGGGTGCGCGAAGAAACCTGGAAACCTGACAGGTAATAATTCATTTTATAAATACCTAAATTTCAAACCTCATGTCATCCTGAACTTGTTTCAGGATCTTGCAATATACAGATGCTGAAATAAACTCAGCCTGACACAAAAATATTCTAACCATGTCATTAATGATTTCGGTCTCGGGCATCCGGGGCGTTTTTGGTACCGATCTTACACCCGAAAATCTAACACGTTTTACGGCCGCTTTCGGCAACTGGTCGGGCAGCGGAAAAATTGTAGTGGGTCGCGATACCCGCGTAACCGGACAAATTTGCGAAGACATTGTCTGCGCGACTCTGCAATCGGTTGGCTGCGATGTAATAAAAGTGGGCATTGCTCCCACTCCAACGGTGGCGATGGGAGTCCTAAAACATCAAGCTGACGGAGCAATTATCATCTCTGCCAGTCACAATCCCGAAGAGTGGAATGCGTTGAAATTGCTAAACAACAAGAGTGAGTTTTTGGATGATAGTCAGGGTAAAAAGGTTATTGAGATCAGTGAAGAAAAATCCTACTCCTATAAAAAATACGATCAGACAGGGAGTGTTACAGAAGATAACAAGTTGCTTGACTACCATATCAAAAAAATATTGGACCTTCCCTACATTAATCGCGAACTCATAGCCTCCAAAAACTTTTCAGTAGCCATAGATCCCGTTAACGGTACCGGAGCCGTGAGCTTACCGCAATTATTTGAGGCGCTCGGTGTGGATACCGTTCATGCCATCAATAATGAACCTACTGGCATATTTGCACATGTAGCCGAACCTTTACCCGAGCATCTTGGTGATATCTGTGACTTAGTAAAAGAAAAAGATTGTGACCTTGGCATTGTTACCGATCCCGATGCAGACCGATTGGCACTGGTAACCAATAAAGGGAATCTTTTTGGGGAAGAATATACCCAGGCCGCCGCCTTCGATTTTCTGCTGGATAAAAAAGCAGGACCCTGTGCCACTAATTTGTCTTCGTCGAGAGTAGCAGAAGACGTAGCTAAAAAATACGGGCAAAAATGTCATCGTTCCTCAGTTGGAGAAATAAACGTGGTTAAGAAGATGCAGGAAGTAGATGCCGTAATCGGCGGTGAAGGCAATGGCGGAGTAATAAATCCTGACTTGCATTACGGTCGGGATGCGCTGGTGGGCACAGCGATGATTCTTCAATTATTGGCCGAACGCGATCTCACCGCTGACGAATATCGCAACAGCCTACCTGATTATTATATGCGAAAAAGTAAGATGCAACTGACTGACGTTGACGGTGATGCCCTACTCGAAAAGGCCAAATCGGAATACAAAGATTATAATCCCGATACAACCGATGGCGTAAAAATTGACTTTGAGGATGGTTGGGTACATCTCAGAAAATCAAATACTGAGCCTATTATTCGGGTTTATTCTGAAGGTATTACCCCTGAAAAGGCTAAAGAATTAGCTACATCAGTAGTCAAAAAAATTCAGTGAGATTTATCCCTATTAATTGAATGCATAAATCGCAACTCTCGTTGATAGGGCATCAAAGTAATTTTAATTAACAAACATTACTAATGAAAACGATTAATGCTTTTGCGGCACACGATTCTGAAGCAGATTTAGAACCCTATAATATTAAGCGTCGAGACGTTAAGGATGATGATGTTGAAATTGAAATAACCTATTGTGGTGTTTGTCATAGTGATATCCACCAGGTTCGAAACGACTGGAATAACTCCATCTATCCTGTAGTACCCGGTCACGAGATTATTGGTCGGGTAACAGAAGTTGGGGCGAATGTAGAGCACTTTTCTGAAGGACAACTGGTGGGCGTGGGATGCATGGTCGACTCATGCCAGCAATGTAAGCACTGTCACAATGATCTGGAACAATTCTGCGAAGAAGGTGCGGTTATGACCTACAACGGTCATGATGAGCATCTTGATCAACAGACCTTCGGTGGCTACTCCGAACATATTGTGGTAGACAAAGAATTCGTATTAAATGTTCCTGATAATATCGATACTCATGCTGCTGCTCCATTACTCTGTGCCGGAATCACAACATGGTCTCCCCTTCGTCACTGGAATGTACAAGAGGGCGATAAAGTCGGAATTATAGGACTCGGCGGTCTTGGCCATATGGGTGTTAAGTTTGCGGATGCATTGGGTGCAGAAGTTGTAATGATTACCCGTTCTCAGGAAAAAGCAGATGACGCCAAACGACTGGGGGCAGATGAAGTCCTTATCTCCACTGATCAAGAACAGATGGAAAAACATCAGGGTTCTTTCGATTTTTTGCTTAATACAATACCGGTAAAACATGATTTGGATCCTTACATTCAGCTTCTTGCGGTTGATGCTACCATGGTACTGGTTGGAGCTATAGAGCCTCTCGAAGAGATGCACGGTGGTGGACTCATCATGGGTCGCAAACGTGTCGCCGGATCGATCATCGGTGGTATTAAAGAAACACAGGAAATGCTGGACTTTTGTGGAGAACACAACATTACCTGCGATGTAGAAATGATTGATATGCAGCAAATCAATGATGCCTACGAGCGAGTGGTCAATTCAGACGTTAAATATCGATTTGTTATTGATATGCAGTCGCTTAAAAATTAAATCTCAGACAAGGCTCACACTCTTTAACCACCAGCTGTAATATTCCAAAAATTATTATTGCTGGTGGTTTTTATATTGAATTGGGGATTACGAAGAACAAAATTTTTTGCCGCACCAGACTTTCTTATTTTTGTCCTTTCAAAATTTAAATCGTATAAAACTCATAATCCTATGATTACATCGATGACCGGCTTCGGACGCGGTGAAGCTTCGGAAAACGGTATTACAGTAACGGTTGAACTTAAATCTGTTAACAGTCGCTACCTTGATACCTCCTTACGCCTGCCAAAATCATTGCAAAATAAGGAGCTCGATATTAAAGAAATTCTGCAAGAGCATGTAGAACGTGGGAAAGTAAATGTGTCAATCCGCGTTGACAAATCAGATACAGGCGAACCGGAAATAACCTTTAATGAGAATCTGGTTCAGGGTTACAAGGACATGCTCAATGACCTGCGCGAAAAAGCGGGCATTGAAGAACCGATTACGATGAAGACTTTTTTGGAATTCAACGACATATTTGAGTCCCGGGAAGATGATGAAGAAACTAAAGAACAAATCTGGGATCTTACTCAGCAAGCAGTCATTAATGCCGCAGAAGAGCTAAAAATGATGCGCCGACAAGAAGGAAGTCAACTCGAAAATGATCTCAACCAGCGTATCGATCACATTGAAAAAATGTTAAATATCGTGATGGATAAAGTGGATGGACGCTCCGAAGAAATTAAGGAAGATCTTATTGAACGCATCAATGAACTGATCGAAAGCGATAAGATTGACCCGGATCGCCTCGAAATGGAAGTCGCCATATTGGTAGATAAGATGGATATCACTGAAGAAATTGTGCGTACACAATCACATATCAAATTTTTCCGTAAAGCTGTCAATAATAACAACTCCGTAGGGCGTCGACTCAAATTCCTGAGTCAGGAAATTAATCGTGAAATTAATACCATTGGTTCCAAAGCTAACGACTCAGAAATATCGCAGTATATCGTCAAAGCCAAAGAAAGTTTAGAACAAATTCGAGAACAGGTACAGAACGTTGAGTAAAAAACCGACACCCGGTAAAGTAATTGTAATAGTAGCACCCAGCGGTGCCGGCAAAACTACTATTGCCCAGCGCCTGCTTAGGGAATATCCTCGAGTACAGTTTTCGGTATCTGCCACCACGCGCGAACCTCGAAAAGGAGAAAAAGATGGCGAAGACTACTATTTTTTAAGTGAGGGAGAATTTGATCAAAAAATTAAAAACGAAGAATTTCTTGAGTGGGAGCACTATAGCGGAAATCGTTACGGCACCCTCCGATCAGAAGTTGATAAACTGGTGGAATCTGGGTATTTTCCCCTGCTTGACATCGAAGTGAAGGGAGCCCTTAACGTACAACGGCTCTACAACTCAGGCGTCATTTCCATTTTTATCGAACCACCCTCGCTGAAAGAACTCAAAAACAGACTCTCAAAGCGAGGCAGTGAAACAGAAAGCTCGTTGCAGCAACGCCTGAAACGAGCAGAAATGGAAATAAAATATGCCGACCGCTTCGATTATTCTGTTGTTAATGATGATCTTGAAGAAGCATACACAGAAGTCAGGAATATAATAGAACCCTTTATCACTGATTAAAAGCTGGACTCCAACATGGGTATTAAAACATTAGATATTGAAAAGCTGAATAAGGACACTGGTAATCAATACGAATTGATTACAATTATGTCTAAACGGGCACGTCAAATTGCTGCTCAGGAAAAGCTTGAACTTGACGAAAAACTGAAGTATTTCGAAGGTTTTGAGGACGATGATGAGTTTACCTTCAATGAGGAACAAGAAAATATCTCAAAGGAGTTTGAGAAGCGAAACCATTCTACACAGCGCGCTATTGAAGAAATGCGCAAGGGAGAAATTTATTTCCGTTATCCACAAGAAGAAGATTAATTTATGTTATCCGGCAAACGGATAATACTGGGTGTTACCGGAGGAATTGCAGCCTACAAGGCTGCTTTTCTTTTACGTGCTTTACAAAAGGCTGGTGCTGAAGTACGCGTTACGATGACGTCCGCTGCTACTCGATTCGTAGGTACTGAAACCTTCTCTTCTCTTTCCAAACACGAAGTTGCGGTTGACGTTTTTCCCGAAAATAAATCAGCTACTCAATCGTGGACACAACATATCTCTTGGGGCGAATGGGCCGATCTCTTTGTAATTGCCCCATGTACGGCCAATACTCTTGCAAAAATAGCAACTGGCGTAGCTGATAATATGCTTACGTCAACCGTACTGGCTGCACGTTGTCCGTTGCTTATCTGTCCTACTATGGATGGAGGAATGTACGAGTCACCGGCAGTGCAAAAGAACCTGAACACTATTCAGGAATTTGGCTACCACATTTTGGAACCTGAAGAAGGGTATTTAGCCAGTGGATTGGAGGGAAAGGGACGCCTCCCGGAGGCAGATTTTATTCTCAAAAAATGCCATAATATTCTAAAAAAGAGTAAATCAGAAGGACCTTTAGCCGGTAAAAAAGTAGTAGTTACTGCAGGACCAACCCGAGAACATATTGATCCTGTTCGGTTTATTTCCAATCCCAGTTCCGGAAAAATGGGTTTTGCTATGGCCGAGGCAGCTGAGAAAATGGGGGCAGAAGTCACACTTATTCATGGGCCGGTTGCCTTAACAAAACCTAAAGGAATAAATGTAATTGAGATTGAATCCACCCAAGAACTTTTTGAGCATATTCAAACCCATGCCGATGCTGATGTCATAATTATGGCAGCAGCTGTTTCTGATTTTACTCCTGAAAAATCATTTAAGCAAAAGATCAAAAAAGATAAAGCCGACTCTTCCATTAAGCTTAAGCAAACTCCTGATATTCTTGCCTGGCTTGGAAATCAGAAACAGGATGGACAGGTGCTCATTGGTTTTGCGATGGAAACCGAAAATCTACTCGAAAACGCTCAAGATAAACGTAAAAGAAAGAAGGCAGACTGGATTGTAGCAAATTCCCTCGTTGAAAATGATTCCGGTTTCGAATCCGACAAGAACAAGGTGCATATGCTTGGAAAAAAAGAAGCTATGCAGATAGAGGGATTAAAATCTGAAGTTGCCCGACAAGTATTATCTCATATCTTTAAGTAAAGCTAGCTTGCACCCCTACCGTTGGAAAGCAGTATACTACCGCTGCCGCTTTGCTTCTTACTTTCAAAAACAACCTTGAATTCTGTTCCCTCATCCGAGGTGTAAAAAAGCTCCCCTTCAAGCTGATTGGTCAAAGTTTCTATTAGGTTCATTCCAATTGAAGCGTGGTCGTCCACCAAAAAATCTTCAGGTAGTCCTTTCCCATCGTCACGAACAATAATAGAAATTTCTTGACCTAATTCTTTAAGAAGAATCTCTATAGTCCCCGGCTGATTATCAGCAAAAGCATGTTTATAAGCATTTGTCACCAACTCATTGATGAGTATTGCAGTTGGTATGGCCTGATTAATATCCAGCAAGACATCCCCGGTATCTACCTCCACATCAATATGCTGATGATTAAATGGCAGCGTATTTTTAATCGTATCAATCAATTTTGATATATATTCCTCGAATGAGATATCAATAAAATTCTCTGATTGATACAACAGCTCATGTACAATGCCGATTGACTGTATCCGCATCTGTCCATCATTCAAGGCATTCCTGATTTCTTCATTGTCCGCCTCAAACGCCTGTAGCTGTAACATCCCAGAGATAATAGCCAAGTTATTTTTTACCCGGTGATGAATCTCCTCTAATAATACCTGTTTTTCTTTGACCGACTGCTTTAACTGTTCTTGGTATTTCTTCTGATCGGTGATATCCACATAAATACCAAAACCGGCAATGGGATCATCATCTAAATAAACGGGAATAGCACCTAATAAAAGATTTATTTTTTCACCTTGCTTGGTATATCTAATGATATCGGTGTAAAACTTGTCTTCCTCAAATCCTTCATCAGGCATCCGGGGCACAATTTGATCATCCTCCTCGCCTACAATAATTTCATCAATATCGTTATTCAGCAACTCTTCTTCGGTATAACCAAAAAGTTCTTCAAAGCTTTTATTTACTTTCTGTACCCTATTTTGGGTATCAATCATCACCATGGCCCCGGGTGCTTTAAGAAACAACTTTCGAAATAATTCTTCACTTTTTCGAAGCTTCTCCTGCGCTTTTTTCTGCGCTGTCAGATCTCGTACAATAGCTTGCACATAAACATCGTCGACCAATTGCAGTCGATTCAAGCTTACCTCCACATCTACCGTTTTACCATCCCAGGTCTGATGCTGCCACTCAAAAACTTGCGGTGTTCCCTTAAGGGCTTTTTGTATTTTTTTGCGTGCCTTTGCAGTAGAATTTTGTCCATCTGGCTGAAATTCGGGTGAAAAATCAATAGGTGACTTCCCTAAAATCTGCTCTTTTGAATTTAAGCCGTATATATTAAGTACTTGGGTATTACATTCAATGAATTCATTTCCGTCCATTATAAAAATGCCGTCGTTGGCATTCTCAAACAAACGTTGATATCGAATCTCTGCCTGTTTCTCTTCAGTTACATCCTCAATAAATGTAAGAACAGAAATTAGTTCACCGCTGTCATTTCGCATCACCGACGTATGGATACTGAGATCCAATAAATGACCGTCGCGATGGTACATTTTAACCTCAAAGTGCGTTTTATCACCCTGACCACTCATGAGGAAATCCATATTTCTCTTAACCACTTTCAGATCATCTTCATAAAAATCAAATACTTCGGGAGAATGCCCCAGCACCAATTTTTCGGGATAACCGGTAATCTCTTTTGCCCTTTCAGACCATTCAATAATATTAAAATCCGCATCCCATTTAATCATAGCCAACGGACTATGATTAACGTGATGATTTAACTCATCAAATGCTTTTTTCGCTTTCTCTTCGGCCTTTACACGTTCCGTCACATCATGTATAAAGACCATGCGTGCATTTTTGTACCCATTTTTATAGGGATGAGAAGATACCATCACGTAAATAAGAGAACCTTCTTTCGTTTGATGACGGGCAACCTCGACATGGTTAGATTCGTCTTCTTCACGATTTTCAATCGCCTGATGCAGCTCTTCCTTGGCCTCCTGCGGACGCAAATTATGCAAATTCAAAGATTTGAGATCATCCTTCTGAAATCCATACTTTGCAAAAAAGGCCCCGTTCGCTTCCAGTATATCAAGCGAATCTTTGTCATAGATAAGGACGGGGTTGGGGTTTAGATCAAAAAGTGACCGATCCATAGATGATTTTTAACTTGTCCTTTTATTTTAGGCTAAGAGTAACTGATCAATCGATCTAATTCAAGTTTTGTGGATTTAATTTAAAACTCCCATTTATAGGTTCGGTGTGTTTTATGGTGAAAACATCCCAATGCCTCTAAGCTACGCTGCATCAACCAGTTGCTCTCACTTACCCAAGCTCCTTCTAAGTATTGTAGTGCAGGCGCTGCTTTTTTTGTAAACTGGATCCCCCTGGTAAATGTGAGCGCCTCTAACCCTATTTTGCGATACTGTGGGCGCGTACCATATACAAGGGTCCGTAAATGCCGTGCCCGTCGTTTAAACCATAACAGTTTGGGATAATGCCACCAACGCAGTTTTCCTCCTGTTTCTTTTGATAATTCGTTGAGATCTGGTACACAAACAACAAAAGAGGCCGGATCACCATCCACAAAAGCAATAAGCACACTCTCTGGAATTAAGACCGGTTTTAATTTTTTAATCATTGCCTCAACTGTATCACGGGTGAGCTCAGTAAATTCCATTTCGCGTTCCGTGATATCCTGTTGGCTCCAAGCGTCGTTATAGATTTGACGAATATATTCCGCATCCCGATGAATGTTTTTCGTATCCAGTGACCGCAATGATACATCCGATCTGGCTTCAATACGGTTTGTGATACGCTTCATACGATCCGGTATGGGCTGATCAAAGCTACGCTTGTAACTCCAGTGATCATCGAGCTTTTCCGCGCCAGTCTGCTCCAGATATTCTTTATAAAACGGTGGGTGATAAAACATCCCGTAAATAGGAGGTTCTTCATAGTTTTCTACCAGTAATCCCCAATAGATATCATTTTCCCCAAAATTTATGGGGCCGCGCATGGCATTATATCCTCGGTCCTGATGCCAGTCGGAAGCGAAATTTATTATTTCCTCTGCAATCTTTGGATCATCCTGCATTTCTATAAACCCCATCCCTCCCATTATGGGATCAAGCACTTTATCACGCTCTGGAGTATTCATCACCGCAAAACGTCCTACTACCTTATTGCCCTCTTTGACAAGAAACCGCTGACACTCTCCTTTATCAAAAAATACATTTTCATCACGATCAAAAATACTCTCTATTTCCGAACGAAACGGCGGTGCCCAATGGGGATAATTTTCATAAATTCGAAATGGTAACTGATGGAATGCATCAATTTGCTGGGATGTGCTTACCAATTCAAAACTATAAGCCATTTTTCAGGAAGGTCGCTACGTTTAAAATCTAATCTTACGATTCGTCTAGATCAGGAAATTATTCATAGATTTCCAATGGAATAACACCTATTATTAGACGGCAAAATGCCAACTTAATATCGACAACTGGCTTGAAGGAACAAAAGAAAAAAAAGCTGATAGCAATTCTGTTATTAGCATCGTGTTTTATAAGTGGATTCATTCTCTTTTCTACCTCTGATACAAGCACCAAGCGACTCACTTCGCTGAGCGAAGCTGACTCACTCATTCAACAACAATTTTCGAGTTTTAATATTTCGGAAGAACAGATATCTGTTTCCACTACCCAAGTAGATTCAAATTTTACTCGGAAAACTTATTTTGTGGGACTTCCCTACCGTTTCTCGAAAACCCAGTTTCATGCCGAAATCAACGATGCCCTTTATCCATACAAAATACAAACCCCCGCCCAAGTCACTTTTCCACAGAAAAATGTCAATATTCAATTATCTTACCGAGAAACCGTAATTCGTACTATTTCGCTGCAAACTGATCCCGAACTTTCGCTGCAACAAAATGATATCAGCCTTCTGTTAAGTTTTGATGAGATCCCCCCGTCACAACTCATTTCCCAACTGAATGCTCTTGCAGAGCCCATTCCTCTGGTGTTAAAAATTGAACAACCGATGGAGGTTCAAGCACTAAAGAAAGAACTTAATGGTGAGTATCCTTCTGTTATTTTTTGGTTTCAAAACAAGAATGGGAATGATTTGATCAAAACAAATCCAAAAGCAGCACGTGCCAGGCTTGACAGGCTACAGGATATCTCTCCAAATTCAAGGGTCTTAATTACTCAGAATGATGCATCCCCNTTNATTGAGAATTTTAACAGGATTACGTTCATTGATGCTTCAAACGCTCAGCTGTTACATGCTCAGTTAGGTNAAAAAGTCTTTCTTGAAGAACTTACATTATTACAATCCAATACAAAGTCTTTTTTAGCGTTAATTACCGGGACAGAAACAACTGTTAAATGGCTGATAGAGAAATTGCCTGATCTTAAAAAAGCAGGTGCTCGAATCATTCCACCGCCAAAAATGAATTGACAACATGATTGATCGTCTAAATACCGACAAATGGCTAAAGCGTTTTGAGCTCAATGAATTTCCGGAACCGGAAATCGTGCAGCTCAAACATCCGGTGCTACTCTGTCACGGCTATGGAGCCATCGCATCAATCGTAAAACCTTCGCCCCTCTTTGATGTAGCATTATTGCTTCGATCACACAATGTACTTGCATATGCCCCTAACATTGTTCCTTATGCCAAAATTGAAACCCGTGCTGAAGGATGGGTCAAACTCATCAAAGAACTCACAAGTAAGACTCCCAGTGGTAAAGTAAATATTGTAGCTCACAGCATGGGTGGTCTCGATATGAGATACGCTCTTTCTAATCTAGATGTATCACAACATGTAGCTTCTTTTACTACCGTAAGCACCCCCCATCGTGGAACAAGCCTGGCCGAGCTTACCCTAAAAACGCCCGATGCTATCCGTGATAAACTAGCCGATTTTCTGGATTGGATGGGCGATCGAATTTATCCTCATACAAAAAGTGATTCGGTAGCATCGGCGGCGCAGCTAACGCGAGAATATGTAACAGAGGTTTTTAATCCTGCAACCCCAAATGTTGATGACATCCCTTATTATTCTTATACCTCAGCAGTGGGCAAAGGTACCAGTGAACCCATCCGTGTTATTGCACGATATCAAAACAAGCATATCTATGATCTGGAAGGCCCCAACGACGGAATGGTATCAGTAGAAAGTGCCAAATGGGGAGAACATATTGAAACATCAAAACTCTCTCATCTGGAGCAAATGAACCTACGCATTAAGGATGATCGCGAAGCACTCTACCACTCCTTTTGGTTAGATGTGGTAAAAATGCTCGAGACCAAAGGACATTAACCTTACAACTCAATATCTTCTTTTTGCTTGAGCAGTGTGTAGGCTGTCATATCATATTGGATAGGTGTTAGCGAAGCGTATCCCTTCTCCAATACATTGACATCCAAATCATCCCCTTCATCGAGCAGTTTAAGCTTACCGGTCATCCAATAATAAGATCTGTTGTTTGGATCAACACGGCCTTCAAACTCCTCCACATATCGACTGTTCGCCTGACGTGCCCATTTGATGCCTTTGAGCGGTCCCGCGGGAACATTTAAATTCATGGTAACCCCTTTGGGAAGTCCTTCACTTAATACATAACCGATAACTTTACGTGCTGCATCTTTAGCTCCTGAAAGATCCGCATCTTCATCATAATCTGTGCAGCTTACCGCAATAGAAGGATATCCCAGTATCGTACCTTCTGTAGCAGCGCTTACCGTGCCCGAATACAAGATGTTGATACCGGCATTACTACCATGATTTATCCCACTGACAACCAGATCCGGCTTACGCTGCATCAACTGATCATGTGCTAATTTTACCGAGTCAGCCGGAGTGCCGGTTACTGCCTGTCCATTAAAACGACCATCAATTTGAAAAGAACGTGAACGGAGCGGCGTATTTACCGTAACGGCATGCCCCACCGCACTTTGTTGACGATCGGGAGCTATAATCTCTACATCGCCAAATTCATCGGCTACCTGGGCAAGTGCTCGGATGCCAGGTGAAAAAATACCATCATCGTTACAAACTAAAATTACAGGATTGTTGTCAGGTTTACTCATAGATGTAATTAGTTAATCGTATTGCTCATTTTCATTGGGAAAATCTCCGGATTTTATATCCTCAATATAATGCTGTACAGCATTTGTCATCGATGAATGCATATCATCATATCTACGTAAAAATCGCGGTTTAAACTCCTTGTTGAGCCCAAGCATATCATGGGTAACCAGTACTTGTCCGTCACACTTGGGTCCGGCACCAATACCAATGGTAGGGATAGATATCGTTTCTGTCACCTTTTTTGCAAGTTCAGCGGGAATTTTTTCTAGTACGATCGAGAAACATCCTGCTTCCTCTAATTTTTTGGCGTCTTCAACCAGTTGTTCTGCTTCTGTCTTTTCTGTAGCCCTAACCTTATAAGTACCAAACTTATAAATACTTTGTGGAGTAAGTCCCAAATGTCCCATTACGGGGATCCCTGCTTCCACAATTTTGGCAATTGTTTTTACCACAGGCTTCCCGCCTTCCAGCTTCACCCCGTGTACTCCTGCCTCTTTCATCATGCGTCCGGCATTTTCCAAAGCCTCTTCAGCTGTCACCTGATAACTCATAAATGGCAAATCTGCTATTACCAGTGCCGTTTCTACTCCCCGTACAACACAAGAAGCATGATAAATCATATGCTCCATTGTCATAGGCACAGTAGTTTCGTGCCCGGCCATTACGTTACTGGCCGAATCCCCAACAAGTATTACATCGATGCCTGCCTGATCTACTATGCGAGCCATCGTATAATCGTATGCGGTAAGCATGCTAATCTTCTCAGATTGTTGCTTCATCTCTACGACAGTCTGTGTTGTAACCTTTTTAGGACGGTCTGAAGATTGTTGTGTACTCATCTACTCCTCGCTTGGAACTATAGCCGCAGTTGCATCCAATTCACAAACTACATTCCCATCAACTTTGGCCTCTGCCGTCATGTTATAAAAGTTGCGCTTTTCCTGAACCAGCTTTACTTCCATCCTAAGCTGATCACCCGGCACTACTGATTTGCGAAATTTTGCTCTATTAATTCCTGTAAACACCGGAATGTAGTCTTCAGGATTATTAATATGGGAATGCATTAGCATCAGACAACCACTTTGGGCAATGGCCTCAACCTGAAGTACACCGGGCATTATCGGGCGGTTGGGAAAATGACCGTTAAAAAAATCTTCGTTGGCCGTAACATTTTTTAATGATAAAATACGTCCCTCTTCAACTTCTAACACACGGTCAACCAATAAAAAAGGATATCGGTGTGGAATTAGCTTTTTGATTTCATCAATTGATAACTGGTCCATAGTCTCGAATTATTTTTAAATGTATAATAATATTAATGATTTATTCTACGGTACCTACGTATATGTAGGCGATGCCGCCGGTTAGTTTCTCAAAAAATTGTGAAGAAAATGATCCGGTTTCTTCCATTAAACCAATAAAATCATTCCCGGCAGGAAATTCCGCACTTGTTCGCGGCAAATAAGTATAAGCCTCTCTATTACCACTTATCCACCCTCCTAATGTAGGCATAATATACTGGCTATATAACTCATACGGATATTTCAATAAACCTTTGGGTTGCCCAAATTCTAAAACCACAACTTTCCCCCCCGGAACTACAACACGGGCCATCTCTCTAAGTGCTTGTCCAGGATCGTCTACATTGCGAATTCCAAAAGCGATGCTTGAAATATCAAAAATATTATCCTCATAAGGTAAATCCATCGCATCAGCAACTTCAAAATCAACGACTAGATCGTTTTCTTTTGCCTTAGCGGGAGCATGTTCTATCATCTCGGCACAAAAATCGGTTCCCAGCACATAGCCCTCATCACCGACCGCCTCCTTAAACTCTAATGCAAGATCACCGGTTCCAGTAGCACAGTCCAGCACTCGATCACCAATATTAGCACCACTCAGAGATACTGTATGATCTCTCCACATATGATGGATGCCAAATGAAAGGATGGTATTCACCCGATCATAATCATCGGCAATATCCGCAAACATATTTCGAACTTTTTCACTCATAAAACGTTGTGCAAGTTAATGTATTTCAACCTATAGTTAGGATGTCATTCCTTCTTTAGAACCCACTTCAGTCAGATGGTCAGTCTTATTTATATATAACGAATTAAATCCAGACCCATTCCATTTCAGGTGATATAAAGCCCCATTGTTATGGGGAATTTCATGCATATTGCTTAATCCATAGCCAAGCCATTCCGATAATAAGATGCGTAATAATCGACCATGCAAAACAAACAGTAAATTTTTATGCTGATGTTTATTCAATATAATCCTTGCTCTCTTATCAGCTCGCTTGAAAACGGCATTGGGACTTTCTCCTTGGTCAAAGGCAAAATGTATATCTCCAGACTTCCAACGTTCATGGAGATGTTGTAATTCCGATTTAATCTCCGAAATTGGCTTCCCTTCCAAGATGCCAAAATCCATCTCATCCAAATCAGAATAAGCTAAAACATCTAAACGCTCTTGCTTGGCTATGGCCTCTGCCGTTTGACGGGATCGCTTTAAACTGCTGCTAAAAATTTGTTGAATTGATATATCTTGCAGGTGACGCGCTATGGCCTGTGCTTGCCGAACACCTGTATCATTTAAAGAAGCGTCAATACCCCGCCCCTGAATTTGGTTACAGCGGTTGTATTCTGTCTCCCCATGACGGGCCAGATATATATTCGTTACACTCATATTAGCTTTTTCCCTCTTTTCGGCTTGTTGCCAACTCAACAAACTTATCCTCCATCTGCTGAACTTCGGATGGCTCAAGGTTGTAATGCATACCGTATTTAACTAATAGCATTTTGAATACACGATCATTTAGTGTCAGCTTTTTTTCAACACCCTGATCAATTTTATCCCACAATCGTTTTAAAAGCCCCAATTTCATCAAAAAGAAAAATACAAGTCCAATACTGGCAGCCAAATATTCTCCGGTCATGCCTAATGCACTAATTATTACCAGTGAGGTAATCAATAAATAGCCATCGGTATTCAGTAATTTGAGCACCTTCCCGAGATAAACAGTCACAAATGCACTTTTTGACCGATACCATAAAAAATGAAATGCGATAGCTATGGTCACGGCAAAAATAGGATGAATCACCAGCAACAATACCAATAATAGGGTCAGTGCCAGACTATCCGCACTGCGCACCCAGGCAATAGCTTCTTCAACCAATTTGTCCAGTGGCCGTTTTTCCAACAATCCCGGAACAAATTGCTTTATCTGGTCAGTAGTAATATGAAACCAATCACCGGTTCGAGTGATAATTCCGAGTTGCGTTTCAAGAAATAGATTTTGCCTGCCGGGGTTTTGCTTTTTCATAAGCCGAAAAATATCCTTCTTTTTGCAAAAAACGAATTTTCAAGGCAATTAATTATGCCTGCGCCACTGTCAAGATGATAACAGGTCCTGCCCCTGCCTCTTTTAAGGTATCTGCCAATTCAAAGGTAGTAGCACCAGTCGTAAATACATCATCAATAATTATGCACAGCCGGTTATTAATCAAAGTATCATTTTTGACCTTAAATGCTTTTTGTAAGTTTTCAAGACGTTTTTCTAAGCTAAAGCCTGTTTGCGATCGGGTGTTTTTAGTTCGGACAATATCATCAATCTCACAAATAGGAATTTCTTCCCAAATCTCCTGAAATCCCTGAGCCAGCTTAAAAGCCTGATTAAATCCACGATATCGATATTTTAAATAATGTAGCGGCACCGGAACTACAACTGATTCATAAATATCAATTAATTCTACAATTCCGGAATGTTTTTGTACCCGTCGTCCCAAGGCTCTGCCCAAATCATATCCTACTGTTGTGAGCCGCTCGTATTTTAGCTGATGCAATAAATTTTGCAGATCACCGCCCTTATCAAATTGCCAAAGCGCATGCTGAACAAGAATGCCATCCGGCAATAGAGAATCAGAAGAAGCCTTCTTATTTTCAGGATTCCCATCCTCAAAACGTTCACTCAAACAAAACGAACAAATCTGCCGCTGCTCCTCAGTATTTTCGCGTCCACAGCAAACACAAACGTTGGGAAATACGATCCTTTTAAAACCGTGTGCTATATGTAGAAAATTACTCATTAATAACCTTTTTATAAGTAAGATCTGCTGTTTACACCAATCCTTACAGAGAATCCTCTTTTCAGCAAAAAATTTTTGGCAACCACTATATTTGTTTAGATTATACGGCGAATAAACGGTTTGCCACTATTAATTCAGAAAATTGTTTATGGCATCACTCGGAAGAGATCTTGCCCACATTCGCAAAGAGCAAGAATTGAGTCTTGAGGATATTTATGAGACTACCAAAATTCCGGTAAGGATTCTCGAGTCTATTGAAGACGACACGATCTTTGCTGACTTTGAGAATAACGCTACTTACATTCGCAGCTATGTAAGGAGCTATGCTAAAGCGTTATCTATAGATGAGAAACAGATCATATATGCGCTAAATAAAGTTGAAAAGAATGACTATTCCGGGTCTCTGCAAAGCCTGTTTGATGAAAAACCCAAACGCTCTTTTGAATACGATGAGGAGGAAGAACCTGTAGAGGATCCGACAGATTCGGAAGACCTTCATGATGAGGATATGATCCATGATCATTCACCTGAATTTCAATCTGACCAACCTGACTCATCCAAAGGTTCTTCAGAAAGAGCAAAACCATCGCCGTTGCCAAAAGCTGATCATCCTGATGTAAAATCAGTGGATTGGGCTGATATGGGTCGGAGGTTTCAACCCCTTAAATCGGTACGATCAAGAACATGGGCCGGTATCTTTGTAACCATTTTGATTATCATTGCAGTTGTCTCTTTTTTCTATTTCTATGAAACTGACCCGGTTTCCAATGAAGCTTCGGATAATCAAATAACAAGTACTCAACAAGAAGAGCCTTCAAAACAGGCGGTCAGCACAGATTCCCTGGAACTGGAAATTGTCCCCTCAACCCCAGAAAATGATACTACTGGGCAGCAAGTCGCTACTACAGCGGATAATATCCCAAATGAAGCTCTCTCCGCACTGCCTGATACTATAAGTGTAGTGCTCTATGCTGCTTATGGCCGATTGGAGCCGGTACGTGTCTATACCGATATTATGGATGACATTAATCCCTATTGGATTGAAGAGGGTGAAGCAGTTCGGTTTAACTTTGTAAATGAACTTAATATTCGCGGTCAATTCAGCCGAATGGTATTGTTGTTAAATGGTCATCCTGTACAAAATCTCCGCGAAGAGTTTTATAATCCTGATACACGACTGTTGGAAATTAATCGCAGTTATTTTGAAAATGACCCAAAATGGTTGCAGCCAGCTCCGGATTCGCTAGAAATTGGTGCCCCTCCCCCATCCACTATCCGAAACCGTCCAACTTTTAATTAAACTGATACAAGCTTTCTCTTAAAATGAACAGACAAGTGGCAAAAAAACGCGTTGAAGAACTACGCGAATTGCTGGATAAAGCCAATAAGGCTTATTATCAAGATGCTCAACCCTTTATTTCGGACAAAGAATTTGATGATTATCTGGCGGAGCTGAAAAAACTCGAAGAAGAGTACAATCTCACCAAATCCCAGTCACCCACACAACGCGTAGGCGGTGAACCCAGCAGCGATTTTGAGACGGTTGAGCATCCCGTACCATTGCTAAGTCTCGATAATACGTATAATGAAGATGAACTTAACGATTTTGATCGTCGTGTCCGTGATATATTAGAGCACGATAATTTCTCCTACCTGGTTGAACTGAAGTTTGATGGCGCAGCCATTCGACTCCGCTACGTTAGTGGAGAACTGGTACTGGGGGCCACGCGGGGGGATGGTGAAAGCGGTGATAATATTACTCGGAATATCAAAACTATAAAGGACATTCCACTTCGCCTTGATGATGACTTCCCAAATGTAGTAGAAGTTCGCGGGGAAGCCTATATGGAGCGGGAAGCCTTTGTCCGGATGAACGAACATCGCGAAGAGCAGGGACTCAATCCCTTTGCTAACCCGCGTAACTCCACGGCAGGCTCGTTAAAAATGCAGGATCCCCGCGAAGTGGCTCGCCGCCCTATCCGTTTTTTCAGCTTTGATCTACTCACAGATGATTCTGGTGCCGCCATTACCCAGTATAAGAAGATGAAACTATTGGATAAATTTGGCTTACCAGTCTGCGAACATTATGAACTATGTACTGACATTAATGAGGTACATGACCAAATTGAAGAATGGAAAAGCCTTCGCCACAATCTACCCTTCGAAACAGATGGTGTCGTTATCAAAGTAAACGAAGAGAAATACCGCGACACATTAGGAACAACTTCTAAAGCTCCCCGCTGGGCTATTGCTTATAAGTTTGAGGCCCAACAAGCCACTACTACCCTTAAGGACATCACGCTGCAAGTGGGTCGCCTTGGAAAAATAACACCGGTTGCTGAATTAAAAGCAGTGGAATTAGCGGGTACGACCGTAAAACGCGCTTCACTGCATAATGAAGATGAAATCCACCGAAAAGATATTCGAGTTGGCGATCGGGTAGTTGTAGAAAAAGCCGGTGAAATTATTCCACAGGTAATAAGTGTCGTTAATCCAGATCGTGAAGATCGCGGACCACGTTTTGAGATGCCACAACACTGTCCCGCTTGTGGTGAAAAACTTATTAAACTTGGGGATGATGTGGACTGGCGATGTATCAACTCTGAGTGCCCCCCTCAAGTACGTCAGCGTATTGAACATTTTGCTTCGCGCGATGCCATGGATATCGATGGGCTGGGGGAAGCTGTTGTGGATCAACTTGTCTCAGAACAGTTAATCAATAATTATGCAGATCTCTATGATCTTACAAAAAAACAGCTTTTACCATTAGAACGCATGGCTGAAAAAAGTGCCCAAAATCTCATTGATGCTATCGAAAATAGTAAATCTCAGTCTCTGGATCGGGTAATATATGCCATGGGAATTCGCTTTGTAGGTAAAACGGTAGCACGCGACTTGGCCAATAACTTACAAACAATGGACGCTATTATGGAGGCAAGTCAAGAAACCATAGAAGAAATTGATTCAATCGGTCCTAAAATTGCCCAATCAGTCGTTGAATTTTTCAACCAAAACCACAACCGTGAAGTAGTATCAAAGTTGAGAAATCACGGACTCAATTTAGCGATGGAGCAAAAGGAGCAGGCTTCTCAAAAGCTGGAGGGTAAAAGATTTGTACTAACCGGGAGTCTACCCTCGTTGACAAGAAAAGAGGCCACACAACTAATCGAAAAACACGGTGGAAAGACGACTTCTTCCGTAAGTGGCAATACCGACTATCTGCTCGTAGGAGATTCGCCGGGCAGTAAATACGATAAAGCACAAGAATTGGACATCCCTATACTTAACCAAAACACATTTATGGACCTTATTGATGAAAAATTGTAATCTACATCTGTTTGGTAATATCGTTATGGGTTGGTATAATTTTGTAATCAACGTATCTTATCCAAACATTTAAATGTTTCTGTTAGGTTAAATTTCACAGAAACGGACTGAATTTACATTTATGGGTATTCTTGAAAAATTGGGATTAGCACCCAAAAAGAGGCAAGGCGCTCCAGTAATTGGAGAAAAGAAGAAAAAACAAGAAGAAGCCTCTTCATTAAAGTACAATCCTTACCTCAGAGCATTCATACTTGTTATATTTCTGGGAATCATTGTCATTTCTATACCAGAAAGCTCTTATAAAGAACCTATAAACTACAATATAGGGGAGCCTTGGCGGGCCGATGATTTAACAGCTCCTTTTACTTTTGCTATTCAAAAAAGTGACCAAGAGCTTGAGAAAGAACGTCAAACAATTCGAGAGACAACCCCGCCTATTTTTCACAAGCACCCGGATGTTCAAATTGCAGTACAAAGCAAATTAGACTCACTCTTTCAAAGTTTAGGTCCACTGAAAAAAGGATACGAAAGCTGGCAGCAGTCAGAGGAAAATGAGGAATCCAATGCCCAACGAGATAGCCTTCGATTCGAAGAGTTGAAAAACAGAGCACCGATAAATTTATCTGATTCTGTCTGGCAAACACTTCTGGAAAACTACGAGTCTGTCATCTCACGAAACAGCGGTTCAAACAACCAGTTTTCTGATGTAAACCTAAAAGAACAGCTTCAAACGCTTGTGAATGAAGTCCTTGATAACGGGATTATAAACATCCCAAAATCAGAAATATCAAACGATGAAATCACGATTCGCGACTTACAAGATCGTACCGAACAGACCCTCAATTTAGTTAATGTACGTGATCTTCCTGAAGCGAAAGACTTTGCACAATATCGCCTTTCACGCAACTTTTATGATGAGTTGGCAAATGCAGGCAACGAAATTTTCACACAACTTATTCAGCCAAACTACATCTTCAACAAAGAAGAAACCCAAGCACGCATTCAGGATGCTCTTGACGAAATTTCCACCTCAAAAGGAGCCGTAGCCCAGGGACAGGTAATCATTCGGCGGGGTGATATTGTTACTGCTGAAAAATATAACGTACTACAAAGTTTGGCTGATGCCCGCGCACAGAATGCAAGTGATCTCGAACGCTGGTTACGTTATGGGGGAGACATAATAGCGGTTGTTGCTATTCTTACTATTTTCTTTTTCTACCTTTATCTGTATCGTAGGCATATTTTTGTCGACAATTCCATGTTGACGCTTGTACTTATTGCGCTGTCGCTAGTAATTATCAGCAGCTCAATTGTTTATCATCTCGATGACATCTCCCCATTTATTGTACCTATTGCCATTGCACCTATAATTCTAACTATTATTTTTGATTCACGGGTAGGCCTGCTATCAACGATCACATTGGCTCTTCTTACCGGTCTAATTAATGGCAATAGTTTCGAATTCGTCACCGCCACTACGGTTGCCTGCAGTCTTGGTTTATTCTCAGTACGCGATATTAAAAAGCGTTCACAGTTTTTCTTTACCACACCAGGCATCGTATTTGGATCATATCTTGTAGTGGTGCTGGGCTTTAGCATGACCACTTTTGACAGTTGGGGTGTGCTCGGCAACGAGCTGTTGTTTATCGCCATTAACGCCATATTTATCCTATTTACCTATCCGTTGATTTTGCTTTTTGAAAAGTCATTCAACGTGACTACAGATTTTTCACTCTTAGAATTAAGTGACACAAACCTGCCACTGTTGAAGACATTAATGACCAAAGCTCCCGGTACTTTTCACCACAGCCTGCAGGTATCAAATCTTGCCGAAGCTGCTGCAGGAGCTATACGAGCAAATGGATTGCTTTGTCGGGTTGGCGGACTCTATCATGATATAGGGAAGATGGAAAATCCCGGCTACTTCACTGAAAATCAGACCGAGAGTAATGAACATGATAAGCTGAAGCCACGCATGAGTGCTCTCGTTATTAAAGCACACGTTTCGAACGGTGTAAAAATCGCTGAAGAACACGGCCTGCCCGAAATTATTATCGACTTTATCAGAACTCACCACGGTGACTCGCTTATCAAATATTTCTGGGAAAAGGCAAAGGAACAAGCCGATACCAGTAAAAAAGAAATCCGGGAAGAAGACTTCAGATATGATGGCCCTCTTCCACAGACAAAAGAAACAGGAATATTACTGCTGGCCGACTGTATCGAGGCTTCCTCTCGAGCGATGAAAGACCCTAACTATCAGAAGCTTGAAAATCTTATCGACAGGATGATTGACGAGCGCGTTAATGAGGGCCAACTCAGCAAAACCCCCCTCACATTTCAAGATATCCGGACTATCAAGGAAACATTTCTCAATATTTTAGTGGGCATATACCACAGCCGTGTTGAGTATCCGGACGATGAGAAAGAGGAAGAAAAAGAATCACAAGAAAAATCTGAAGAAAAAGACATTGATTTGGAAGAGACCCCGGCTACCGATGATATGCCTGATCATCCCGACTCTCCCAAAAAGCCGCCTCGGGTAGACGAATATTATAATTCGTGATACGCATGCATTTTCAAGAAGAACTACAGCGGTATCTCCAGTTTGTAAAGTTGGAAAAGAGTCTATCCGAAAACTCCGTAGTATCCTATAAAAATGACTTGAAACGATATCTGCGATTTGTAGCTAACGATTTGCAAATATCTGATCTAGGTGGCATCGAGTTACGCCATATAGAAAACTATCTTGAAGAACTGACGGCCATGGATCTATCGGTGAGCTCTATTGCGAGAAATATATCCAGCATCCGTGGCTTTCATGAATTTGCTGTAGTAGAAGGCATGGCAGAAGCAAATCCGGCGGAATTAGTGGATCTACCCAAGCAGGCTAAAAATCTACCTGATGTATTAAACCCTGATGAAGTATCCGCTATTATTGATATCCCCAACAGGGAAACCGATGCCGGCATACGTAATGCAGCCATCTTGGAAACGCTTTATGCTACCGGTATGCGCGTCAGTGAGCTTACCGGTCTCGAACTTGATAATCTAATTTTTGAAATTGGATTTATTCGCGTTCTCGGTAAGGGCAATAAGGAACGCTTGGTGCCGGTGGGAGAAATGGCCCAATCAGCACTGGAGCATTATATTGAGGTCGTTCGTCCAACATTTCAAAGTGACAAAAATCCACAAAAAGCCGAGAACAAAGTTTTTCTGAGTCAGCGGGGCAACCCCCTGTCGCGGATGAGCATCTGGAATATCGTTAATGATGCTGCAGAGCGCGCCGGAATTGAAAAAAATGTATATCCCCATATTTTTAGGCACTCTTTTGCTACCCATCTATTAGAGGGCGGAGCTGATCTCCGCGCCGTACAGGAAATGCTGGGCCATGCTTCCATCAACACTACAGAAATTTATACGCACGTAGATCGCAGCTTGCTCCATCAGGTTCANAAAGAGTTTCATCCNCGGGCATAGGCGACCTAGTTCCCTCTTAATAATGTGTACTTTTACATAGTGCAAAGCTTCATCAAAATCCCTTTTTTACACCACTCAAGAATAATCTACAGAAGCCACAATGCGTAGCAAGTCTGAAATAACCCATCTTCTTAAAAGGGTTCGCAGCGATAGCGAACAAGCGATGGAAGAACTATTCCCCCTTATTTATGATGAACTCAAAAAAATTGCCCATTCAAAACTTGCGAAAGAGCGGGATGATATCACATTCACAGAAACCGCTTTAGTTCATGAAGTCTATATGAAGATGATTGACCAAACGAAAATCGAAGCGCATGACAAGAATCATTTTATGGCTATTTCAGCTCGCTGTATGCGACAAATTCTGGTGGACCATGCACGAAAAAAGAAAGCCGGAAAGCGTGGCGGTGATCAACAAGATGTTACATACGTTGATGAACTATTAAAGGCAAAGCATGAAGCTGATGAACTTCTTGATCTTGATGAAAAACTAAAAGAACTAGCCAGCTATGACGAACGAATGGCTAAAGTTGTAACACTTCGTTTCTTTGGGCAAATGACAGTAACAGCCACTGCTGATGTACTTAAAATTTCTGAAAGAACGGTCAAGAGAGATTGGGCAAAAGCACGCGGATGGCTATATAAGGAACTTAAAAATTAAATAGTAGCTCTATTTATGCAGCAGCATCAATGGAATCAAGTAATTGACATAGTTGATACGGCACTGGATCTGGATGGTGAACAACGCACACGTTATCTACAAGAGGCAACCAATGGTAATGAAGAGTTGAAAAGTGAGGTCAGCAGGTTATTGGCCTCAATTGAAAAAGCAGATTCTCTGAATTTTTTGGAAGGACCGGATGCATTTCCACGAAACTTGGCAGAAGATATTAGCACATCCGAAAAAGCAACTTCCTCGATGATCGGACAAACAGTCGGTAATTATAAGATTACCGAACTTATCGGACATGGTGGAATGGGATCAGTATATAAGGCAATAAGAGCCGATGAGGCTTACCAAAAAGAAATAGCTATAAAGATCTTGCGCCAAGGCATGGATACGCCATCAAATATAGCACGTTTCGAACGAGAACGGAACATCCTTGCCAAGCTTGATCATCCAAACATTGCCCAACTGTTAGATGGAGGTATTACTCAGCAGGGACTGCCCTATCTGGTCATGGAATATATTAACGGAATTCCTCTTTATGAGTACTGCGATGTTCAAAACCTTTCTATAGAACATCGCTTGCACCTCTTTCAATCAATATGTGAAGCCGTTCAACATGCCCACAATAATGCCGTTATCCACCGGGATCTGAAACCCTCTAATATCTTGGTAACCGATGCAGGCAACGTGAAAGTGCTGGATTTTGGGATAGCCAAAATCATGAAGCCGGATTCAGAGACCGAGCATTTTAATACCCGGACAGGAGATCGTATCCTTACCCTTGGTTATGCAGCGCCTGAACAACTTAAAACGGAACCTATCACCACCGCAACTGATGCCTACGCATTAGGTATATTGCTATACGAGCTTTTATCAGGCGTACCGCCGCTAACTATTGAAAAGAAAGGAGTCACTGAAATTGAAGAGGCTATTCGGACCCAAACACCTTTAAAACCATCTGACCGGATAGCAAAACTTCCAAGATCTGAGAAAAAAGAAATTGTTGAATCACGACAGTTTTCCCTGAAAACTATAAACCGACAGCTCCGAGGCGATATCGATGCCATCGTTATGAAGGCGCTTCGTAAAGAACCTCAACACCGATATCGTTCGGCCGAACAACTGCTCGAAGATCTACATCGGCGAGATGATAACCTACCTATTATTGCTCGGGAGGATACCATCCGCTACAACATCTCAAAATTTGTCAGAAGACACAGCACAGGAATCAGCATAGCCGCAGGTTTTTTGGTGATACTGATAAGCTTTATCACCTTTTATACAATTCAAATTTCAGAGGAACGGAATCGAGCTGAATTAGAAGCCCAGCGCGCTGAGGCTGTCACAGGATTTCTTACGGACCTAATTCAATCAAACTACCCCGAAAATGCCCAGGGCGATACCATAACGGTCCGGCAGTTTCTTGATCAAGGGTATCAAAAAGTTCAAAATATTGAGCAAACACCATTAGTTAAGGCAGAAATCATGAAAGTCATGGGTCATACCTACCGGACCCTTGGTCAGACACAAAAAGCCCAAACCATGGTTACCGGTGCTGTAGAACTGCTTGAAAAACATGACGGGTTACCTTTAAAACGGGCAAATACCTTTAATACAGCAGGACTAATTTCTCGAGATTTAGGACAAACAAAACAAGCTGCATCTCATTTACGGAATGCCGTAACCCTTTTTGAGGCAGCTGAAAAAACTAAAACTGCAGAATATGCCAAAACGCTTCGTGATCTAGCTTACGTTGAAAAACGCCTTGATGAATATCCAAAAGCAACTGAGCATATAAAAAAAGCCATTGCTATTGACAAAGCGGTAAACGGTCAGAATAGTGCTGAGCTGGCTGAATCCTACTATATCTTCGCCTCTATACTTCGAAACCAGAAGAAGTATGCGAAGGCCCTTGAGTACCAGAATAAATCATACTCAAGCCTGCAAAAAAATATTGAAGGTCCGCATCCTGGCAAGTCTGCCAATCTTAATAACCTGGCAATTTTGTACCAAGATCTAGGCAAGAATCAAAAAGCAATATCCTCATACAGAAAGGCATTAAAAATTAATAAGGAACTATACGGTAAAGAACACTTCCGAGTCACAAATAATGCAACTAATATTGCACGACTATATACCGAAGAAGGACAACTTGATTCAGCTCTCACTTACAATACTTATGCTCTGAAAACGACCCGAGATTTACTACCTCCCGGGCATCCACAGGTGGTTAGAATTCTTCACAATCATGCCAGTATATTCAATCGGAAAGGCAACTATGTTAAGTCTGATTCCCTCCATAGAAAGGCTATGGAAGCGATCAATGAATCTGATAATAATGACGCCCCCCATCGCGGGAATGTATATTTGAGCTGGGCTAAAAATGCTACACAGCGACAGAAACCTGAATTAGCATTAGAGTACTACAAAAAATCCTTTCAATCACGAAAAAAGAACTTTGGACTTGATGACTCTCTCACCCAGATTTCACTAAAAAACTTGATTGATTTGTCAAACCAAACCGGGTATACCAAAAAAGCCGATTCACTTTTACAGTACAAAAAAAATTGATAACTGTCTTTTACAGCTGCCAACGACTAACAGCACCTTTTTCAGGGAAGGTGTAGTCTGGAGAATGTTAGAAAATTGCGGGGAAATAGTTACCAGCACCTGAACCCAAAGGACACAACTGCTGAAAAACCAAATTACGTTCTACTACAGGATCCAAGCTTCTAATAGCAGTAGAAGATTAAAAAGATAATACCCACAGTCACAAAACCGTGGGTTTTATCTTCGGACCATCATGCAGACGATCAATGCTTATTTTACAATTCCCAAAAATGGAGTCTCATAATCATCACTGTTAGATATTTTCTGGGCCGTTCCACCTCCAGAAGATATGGTGTAAAGCCCATTTTCGCCCTCAAACACTATTGTTGCCCCATCAGACGACCAGCTGGGATGGCTATCTGCGTAATATGAATTATTCGTCAACCGCTGTGGACTCCCGCCATCAGCATTCATGACGTAGATTTCAACCTCACTCCCGTTATTGTTATTACTTACAAACACGAGTTTTGTGCCGTCGGGTGACCATCGTGCATGGGTATTTGTCGCATCATTTTCGGTCACAAATTGAATACCGCCGCCATCTGCATTAACCGTAAAAATATCCTCTCCATCAGCATAATCTTCTTTTGAAGCATCGAAACGCTCACTGTTGAACGCAATTTTCGAACCGTCAGGCGACCAGCTGGGCAACTTATCATTTCCCTCATCATCGGTAAGGAGTTTCATATTGGTACCATCAGCGTTGATGCTATAAATATTCCGGTAGCCACTCGAACCCACAGCATCAAAAGCCAGTTGAGAATCATCGGGTGACCAAGTAGCCTGTATAGTATACGAGTTATTTAGCTGGGTAAGCCGCTGTATGTTTGATCCATCCGTGTTCATCACATAAAGATCATGGTCGCCGTTTCGGTCGCTGCTGAATGCTATTTTATTCCCATCATTTGAAATAACCGGCTGAAGTTCAGCTGCAGAATGGTCCGTTATCTGTTGTTGATTCGACCCATCCGGGCTCATCAAAAATATATCATAGTTACCTCTACTCTGATATTTAGTAGCCACAATTTTACTCTTGGCTTTTGCCTGGCATTGCACCTCAAACTGAGTAGAGACCGTATCCCCAGCTACCACTTCTAAAGATCTGGGATTATTAATAGTACTACAGTTATCAGCAATCCTCGTTAGCTTAATATCGTGTGTCCCTTGCTGAACGCCCGTTAAATGTATGTCATCATCAATACCAATTGAAGCCCCCGTAGAACCGTCAAGGCTAACGTTATAGCCATCACTGTCTTTATCGCTGCCGGTAGTTGTCGTATTAATTTTTATGTTCCCCTCAGTGATTACAGCAAAATCAGGTCCAGTCGTGGATTTCTGCTTTACTGTTACCTTGACAGGACCATCGGTAGCACCTTGTGGCACCTCGGTAACGAGTTGATCTTCGGAAGCACTCTTGACGGTCGCCTGCGTGCCATTAAACGCAATGCTGTTCTCAGACGCAGTAGCACTAAAGTTCATACCGATGATCGTGACTTCTGTGCCCACCGTGCCGCTGTCGGGTTCCACGGAGCTGATGCCCGGGGCTTTAGCCTCCACCATAAAGCTGGGGCCCGAAGCAGTGACGCCTTCAACACTCACTTCCACCGGGGCCGACCCTTCGGAAAGACCTTTCGGCACTTCAGTCTGAATTTGATCTACCGTAGCGCTAATAAGCGTAGCGGAGCTATCGCCAAAGGTAACGCTCATCTCTCCGTGAGGTTGGAATCCTTTGCCTGCCATCGTCACCGAGGCACCCGGCGGGCCGCTTTCCGGCTGGACGTTGGTAATTTCAGGATTGGGGCCTCCGGAATCTGAACCGCAGGAGGTGATAAATAAGATGGTGATGAATAGGATTGAGAATTGTATCAGTTTTTTCATAATTCGAGAGGTCTGTAAAATTCCAATTACTTAGCAACATGCGTATCTGCAAGCAAAATGAGGACATTTTAAAAAAGACCTGGCAGGGACTCCTACCAAGTCTAATAATGCATACTTAATTCGAAAACTTACTATTCCCGGATTCCATAGTACTTCTTCACCTGCTCGTAATCGTTGAAATTGATGGGATTATCATCTTGAGAGGTTTTGCTTAGACTTGCTCCACCCGGTATAAGAACATAGCATACTTGTTGATCAGCAAAATAGTCGATGGCACTTTGCTCAATCATTTGTCCACTTATGTGGTCTAACTGTAATATTATTCCATTAAAGGGTTGTTGTGGATCAGTAGACACACCAGCTGCAAAAAATAATTCATGATCCCCATCGATAATCGATAAAGGAGAAATGAATACCCACTTGATCCTACCGACTTCATATACATTTGAATAGCACCTGTGTTTAAAAACTCCTCCGTCACACGAGATTCGGAAATCCTCATGTACCTGCCATAAGAACCCCCTCCATCCCAATTAACAACAGTCCAGGAAGAATACAGTACATTCGCTGTTCCCTTAAGACTTATCGGTGTTCCCCAACCACTGCTAGATTTTGGACCGTGGAGCTCATAACTAGATTTATCCAAATAATAATCCCCTTCAACACCCAAAGAAGCTGCCGGAGCCCCTTTGCCTGAATAAATCTGGCTACCGTCTTCCCCATCCTCTCCGTCTTGACCGGGAGGTCCCTGCAGATTTATAGGTGTTCCCCAACCATCATCATTTTTGGGTCCATACAGCTCTCCTGTTGTTTCATTTAAATAATAATCTCCATTTTCACCAGTGCTAGCATCAGGGGCCCCTGTCCTGAATACATCACACTCCCATCTTCACCGGCCGGACCAACGGGACCTTGGGGACCTTTTTGACCCTGTGGACCTTCGCAGCCAGCAATCCCCAGCATTAACATTAACAATACAAATGATGATATTTTTAATAATCGCTGCATATTATTTCTGGTTAATTGATATTCTTTGTGTATACATAGCAACATGCATAAAGCCAACCGAAAGGAGGACAAATAAAAACCCGCAGCGGCGTCATAGCCGCTGCGGGTTGAAAACGTAGCTTCGTGGAGAACGTCTATTTGACTGGGCTCCAGAAGGGAGCACGATCTGTATCATTATTTGATAACTTTTCAGACGTTCCGCTACCATCTGCGTTCAACTTGAAAATCTTATAGCTCGTCTCTTTGTCAGAACTGTAAACAATATGAGTACCATCCGGAGACCAGCTGGGTAAACTCTCAGAGTCAGAAGAGTTGTTCGTTATACGAGTCTGGCCAGCCCCATCAGCATTCATGACATATATCTCATAATGTCTATTGTCTCGATCACTTTTAAACATGATTTGACTACCGTCCGGTGACCATCTTGCACCATAATTTTGATGGGCATCGTTAGTAATTTGCTGTAAATTCCCACCGTTGGGATCCATTATATAAATTTCAGAATCACCATCTCGTGAACTTGCAAACGCAATCTTACTGCCGTCCGGTGACCAGCCCGGACTTCCATCATAACCAGCACTGTTTGTTAACCTTGTTTCATCCGTACCATCTACTTTTATGGTGTAAATTTCTCTATTTCCGTTTCGTTCATCCACAAATGCAATTTTAGTTCCATCCGGTGACCAACAAAAAGGACCAGTGGCATCAACAATCTTACGTGTATTAGTCCCATCAGCATCCATGATATAAATACCGTAGTTTCCAGATTCACTTCTGCCAAACAATATTTTTGTTCCATCATTTGAAATCAGCGGTGAATCATCATAGATATTATTGTCTGTTAACTTCTGGTGATTACTTCCATCTTCATCCATGATAAATATTTCACGATCTCCATCACGTTTACTATAAAACGCTATTTTATTCTTTGTTGGAACGGTGCATTGTACATCAAAAGTTGTAGATGTGGTATCACCGGCTACAATATTTGCTGTACGAGGATTTTGACCCTGTACGCTGCAGTTAGACTTTATACCTGATAATTCTAAGTCGTGGTTTCCCTTCTCGATATCGGGAAAGGTAGCGATACCCGAATTGGCAATGCTGGCTACATCCGTACCGTCGATGAACATATCATACCGGTCGCTGTCTTTGTCATCCCCTGTCGTATTAGTGTATACCTTCAGTACGCCTTCAGTTATAACATCAAATTCAGGTCCCGTCGTGGATTTTTGCTTTACTGTCACTTCTATTGGACCATCGGTTGCGCCTTGTGGGACTTCCGTAACAAGCTGCGTTTCGCTAGCACTCTTTACCGTAGCACTCGTCCCATCAAAACTAATGGCGGTTTCGGAGGCTGTTGGCGAAAAGTTCATGCCCTTGATCGTCACTTCGGTACCCACCGTACCGCTGTCGGGCTCAACCGAACTAATGCCCGGCGCTTTGGCCTCCACCATAAAGCTGGGGCCCGAAGCGGTTTCTCCTTCTACACTCACTTCGACCGGAGCCGACCCTTCGGAAAGACCGTCCGGCACTTCCGTCTGGATTTGGTCTTCCGTTGCGCTAATGAGCGTCGCGGAGCTGCCACCAAAGGTAACGTTCATCTCTCCGTGAGGACGAAACCCTTTGCCTGCGATCGTTACCGAGGTACCCGGCGGGCCGCTTTCCGGCTGGACGCTGGTGATTTCAGGGTTGGGACCTCCGGAATCCGAGCCGCAGGAACTGATAAATAAGATGGTGATGAATAAAATCGATAGTTGTAGCAGTCGCTTCATTATGAATAATTTAATTTAAGATGATAATTAGTAAGCCCTCTCAGTGGATTTTTTAAAAAATCCCCGATTCCATTCCTTGAGAAGGTTCGATGTTATATAGTTTGATCTTTTCGCAGGCAAAACCTTACAAATAAATTTTGGGTTCTACTCTATCTGTAGTAGTTACCATACTATCAAACCAATTACACAGTATCATGCGTGATAGTTAGCAGAATGGGGCCAAATTTTTATTAATCTCCGATGCCCATAAAAAA
>P_1C_Sed_2_UnCtyDRAFT_1000006_pt1 | contig 56805 bp, 48 predicted proteins | sample Pon1CUnioCityCA_4_FD_10229 | JGI IMG/M metagenome (IMG submission 10229) | reverse complement strand
GCCGCACCTGTGGGCCGGGTACGGCGGCGGCCTGAAAAATATTTTTCCGGGAGTGGCCGCCGCTGAAGCCATTGGATATCATCATGGCATGATTGCCGAGCCCCCTTATCAATTCAACCGCGTGGGGCTGATGCCTGAAGAAAATTCCTTTCGCTTGGATCTGGAAGAAATCCGGGATTTCATCAAGGCCGACATGTTCTGTATCAATGTGTTGCTCGATGAAAAGCAGGAGGTAGCCGCCGCTTTTGCCGGGGATCCCATAACCGCCCACCGCCGGGGGATACAGTATTGCGTGAATTGCGCAGGCATAAAGCTGAACCATCCCATGGACGCGGTTATTGTAAATTCGTATCCCATGGAGATCAATTTCAAGCAAAGCATGAAATGTGTGGGCAATGCGCTGCCCGCGCTTAAACCGGGTGGTGTGGTAATGGGTTTTCTGCGGGCCGAACGCGGCCTGGATGACATTGCCCTTCCGGATAAGGCGCCCCCCCTGGCTGTTTTAAAAACAATACTCAGGCTGATCGGCAAGTCCAATGTCATGAAGTTTTTGGACGTGGTAAAGAAAGGTTTGAATGTTGAGGAAAAGTTTCTCACCTATTATTCCATGCGATTGATAAGGGAGTATCAATTGTTTTTTTATGTTCCGGCCCTTTCAGATCAGGAAATCCGCCATCTCGGTTTTTTCCGTCACTGCCGGGCACCGCAGGCCGTTATTGATGAAGGCGCACGGAAGCTGAAAAAAAACGCTCAAGTGGCCATTTTCCCGGATGGCGGCGCCAGCTTTCCTTTGGTTGGGACCCATCTGCAACCATGACTTTCTGGATCTTCAGTATCCTGGGTTTGACAGCCGGCCTGCTGTTCATCAAAATGGCTTACGTAATTGCAGTGGCGTGCACCATTGGAACCACCCAGGGCGCCCTTTTTGTCTCCACTTCGCGGGCGCGGATCCATGCGGTTTTGGATGAACTAAGGTTGTCGGGCGATCAGGTGCTGATTGACCTGGGATGCGGGGACGGAAGGGCGCTGCGGGCTGCACAAAAGCGTTTCGGAGTGCGCACCATAGGCTATGAGATCAATCCCCTGGCTTACGCAAAGGCAAAGCTTTATTGCGCGGGGCGTGGCCATGAAATCCGGTGCCGCGATTTCCGGCATGAGGCCGTCAATACAGCGGATGTGATTTTCTGTTACCTGTTTCCCGACGTTCTGGCGGGTTTGGTCGAAAAAATAAAATCCGAAGCAAAGCCCGGCGCCATTGTTGTCTCTTTTAATTTTCCCCTGCCGGAATTGACTCCGGTAAAGATTCTTCGCCCCCGGGGCTGGCGGCAAAACGATCCGATCTACTTCTATCGCATGAGCGAGGCGGCTACCGGCGAAATCCCGATTGTGCCGGGATGGTAAGGTCAGTTTGATGAAGGCAGTAAAATTTGAAAATCAGAGAATTACCATGATGGAGGTGCCGCTGCCGGAAACCGCGGGCCCGGAAGCCCTGGTTAAGGTTATGATGGCGGGCATCTGTGCGACGGATATTGAATTATTTTATGGCTATCAGGGTTTTGAAGGCATACCGGGCCATGAACTCGTTGGAATGGTGGAACAGGCGCCGCAGGCGCCCGGGCTTGTTGGAAAACGGGTGGTGGCGGATATCAATGTGGGCTGCGGGAAGTGCCCGCAATGCAGAAATGGGAATGCCCGGCACTGCCCCTCACGCAGCGCCATCGGGATCAGGGGCAGAGACGGGGCCTTTGCCGAGTATTGCGCAGTCCCCGCAAGCAATCTTGTGGTTTTGCCGGATCATCTGGAAGCCATTGATGCCGTGTTTGCCGAACCCCTGGCGGCAGCCCTTGAAATTACCCGGCAGATTCATATTTGCCAGGATACGCGCATTGCCGTCCTGGGCGATGGAAAGATGGGGCAGCTTTGCGCCCTTGCGCTGGATCAATACAGCGCAAATCTGATCTTGCTCGGCCGGCATGCGGATAAACTGGCACGCGCCGCCGGGCAGGGCATCTCCACCTTTAATATCGCCGCTATGGCTATGGAAACCATGGGGCCCGGATGGGAGAGCGTTTTTGATGTTGTGGTGGAGGCAACCGGAAATCCGGATGCCATCAACCTGGCCATGGCCCTGGTAAGGCCGGAGGGTCGCATCGTTGTTAAAACCACCGCGCATCGCCGGGCTGTGATGGACCTGAGCGCCCTGGTGGTCAATGAAATCATGCTTGTCGGTTCCCGATGCGGGGATATCGGGTTTGCGGTCAAATGGCTGGCCGATCAGCGGATTCAGCCGGCTTCTCTTGTGGAGCAGGTATATCCGTTTACCGATTTTCAAACCGCATTTGAGCATGCCATGACCAGGGGCAGCCGGAAGGTGCTGCTCGCCTTCGAGTAAGGGGGGCACTGCTTTTTAGGCGGTCTGTGTTTTTTCCGGGCGGTAGAGCGCGTAATAGGTGACCGGGACCACCAGCAGGGTAAACAACGTGGAGGCGATCAGGCCGAATATTAGGGCCCAGGCCAGGCCTGAGAATATCGGGTCCAGGGTAATCGGCCAGGCGCCCAGCGCTGTGGTGGCGGCTGTGAGCACAATGGGTCGCATGCGGATTGCCCCGCTCTGAAGAATGGCTTCCTTGAAAGGGAGCTCATTTTTCAGGGCATCCTGAATGAATTCAATTAACACCAGGGAATTGCGGATGACGATGCCCCCCAGGGCGATCATGCCGATCATGCTGGTAGCGGTGAAAAAGACCAGATCATTATAGCCCCCGATGGACTCTCCGGTAATGAGATTTAACANCCAGAAACCCGGCATAATGCCGATTAAGGTAAGGGGGATGGCCATCATGATGAGAATGGGCATGAAAAAGGAGCTTGTCTGAAGCACCATCAGGATATAGATGCCCACCAGCGCTGCAGCGAAGGCAATTCCCATGTCCCGGAACACCCGCAGCGTGATCTTCCATTCCCCTTCACCGGCCCATTCGGCTCGGATGCCGGAGGGCAGTGGATTTTCAGATAACCTGGCCTGCATGCCGAGGATGGCCTCGGCCGGTGCCCGCCCGGCGACTTCTGCAAGGACATAAACGACCCGATCCAGGTTTTTGTGATATATGGTCTGGGCATTTGGGGTGCGCTCCATTTCAACCAGTTCCGCCAGCGGCACCATTTTGCCCCCCGGGGTGGCCATGGGGATCTGGGTGAGGGCGGCCATGTTGCTGCGGCTTTTGCGCGGCAGAATCAGTTTGACATGGAGGGGCTGACGTTCATCGGGCGCATGCACAGTGGCCGGGGTTACACCACCCACGGCAACTTGTAACGTATTGATGATGGCCCGGGTGGACACACCATGCAGGGCGGCCTTTTCCCGGTTGACCACGAAATCGATCTGGTCATGGGGCATCTCGGTCATATCATCGATATCAACGACATTGGGCTCCTGTTCCATAATTTTTTTGATATGATCCGCTGCCGCGATCAGCGCATCATTGGATTTTTCCGGTGTGCCGTAGATTTCCGCCACAATGGTGGCCAATACCGGCGGCCCCGGCGGCATCTCCACGATCTGAATTTTTGCGTTGTTTTGTCTGGCAATGGCCGTCAACTCCTTTCTCAGCCGCAAAACAATGGCATGGCTCTGTTGCGCCCGCTCGCCCTTTAATGCGAGATCCACGCGGATGTCGGCCAGATGGGGGCCTTTTCGCAGGTAATAATGCCTGACCATGCCGTTAAAATCCATGGGTGACGGGATGCCCACGTAGGATGTAAAGTTCGTGACCTCCTTTACCTGCCGCAGGTATTCCTCGAAATCGCGCACCACGGCGTCGGTGGTCTCCAGCGGCGTGCCCTCCGGCATGTCGATGACCACCTGGAACTCATTCTTGTTGTCAAAGGGCAGCATTTTAAGCGGTACCAGTCGAAAAAGCACCAGGCTTGCGGAAAAACCCAGCAAAACGAGAATGCCGGCGAGCAGCAGGTAGCGGCGTAGCCGGGATTCCAGAAACGGGGTGACCAGTTTCCGGTAGGTGTTAAAGATCCATTGGGGCGTGCCCTTTGGTTCGTTCCCGCCGTTTTGCTCCTTCCGGGGTGAGCCGGCGACCGGTATCGGATGGTTTTTGAGCAGGGCATAGGTCATCCAGGGCACGATGGTCAGGGCGCAAAGCGTTGAGAAGGTAACCGTCAGCGGCACGTTGGCGGACATGGGTGCCATGTAGGGGCCCATCATCCCGGTAATGAAAAAAAGCGGGGCAAAGGAGATGATAATGGCAATGGTTGACAGGATCACCGGCGGCAGCACTTCCTGGACCGCAAAGAGAGTTGCGAAAAAGGGTTTGCGTTTGCCCATGAAGATGTGGCGCTGGATGTTGTCCACATTGGTGATCGGGTCATCGACCACCAGCCCCAGGGAGAGAATAAGGGCAAACAGGGTCACCCGGTTGATGGTGTAGCCGAACATATAGTTCATGAAAAGCGCCAGGCTAAAGCTCATTGGTACGGCCACAGCCACCACCAACGCCTCGCGCCAGCCCAGGGTCAATGCAAGCAGCACCACAACGGTCAGCACGGCAAAGGCCAGGGAACTCAACAGGTCGTTTACCTTCTCCTGGGCGGTGTACCCGTAATTCCGGGTGACGGCCACCTGCACATCCGATGGGATGATATCTGCTTTCAACGATTCTAATTTGGCCTGAATGTTTTTCGAAACATTGACGGCGTTAGTGCCTGGTTTCTTGGCAAGCGACACGGTTACCGAGGGGTATTCCAGGGGTGCCTCCTGCATTTGCCGGGCTTGTCGGTATCTGTAGGAATGCCCGATGCGCGTATAGGCTTGGGCTTCTGCCGGTCCGTCGGTGATTTTGGCCAGATCGCGCAGATAAACCGGCCGTCCGTCGTGTACCCCAACCACTAATGTTTCAACATCATTTACTGATTGGAGAAAGGAGTTGGTACTGACCTGGAAGTTTTGGTTAAAACGATCGATCCGGCCGGCGGTGACGGCGGCATCAGCTCCCTGTAAGGCTTTGCGGACCTGCAGCAGGGAGACTTGATACCCGTTTATTCGTTCCGGGTCGATCTCAACACGAATTTCCCGCGGCCGCCCGCCGGTTATGGTGCTTCGGGAGATATCTTCAAGCTTGGAGAGCCGCCAGCAAACCTCTTCGCCGATACGGCGCAGCTCGTTGTCATGGTAGGCATCCGAATAGAGAGTGAGGTTAACGATGGGCACATCATCGATTTCCACGGGTTTGATCACCCACCCTTTCACAATGGGGGGCACTTGATCGATGTGCATGGTAATCTGGTTGTGCAGCTTGACCAGGGATTCTTCCCGGTCTTCCCCCACGTAGAAGCGAACGGTCACAATCGCTTGACCTCTGTGGGACATGGAATAGACGTATTCAACCCCTTCGATCTGCCATAAGAGGCGCTCCAGGGGGGTTGCCACCAGCTTTTCGACCTCTTCCGGAGTGGCGCCAGGGGCCTGGACGTAAACATCGGCCAGGGGCACAATGATCTGGGGATCCTCCTCCCGCGGGGTGATCATGACCGCGGCCGCGCCCAGGCAGAGTGCCACAATCAAAAAAATGATGGCGGGGCGGCCCTGGAGAAAAGGGCTGACAATGCGGGGAATCAGACCGCGGGGGGCATCAACATTATTGGCCATTGCCCCGCCCCCTGGCCTTCAATGTTTCCCCGCCGGAGAGTCCGGAGAGAACCTCCACCTTGTCCCCGTAAACATTGCCGGTCTTGATGTAGCGCCGCTCCCAGCCGTTCCTTGTTTTTACCATGACCAGTTCCAGCTGCCCCACGGCCTCAATCGCTGTTTTGGGTATCAGGACGAGATCCAACGCTTTGTATGGAATCAGGAGTTTTCCATACATGCCGGGATAGAGGCCGGGCAGATCCGGCAGCCGGGCCTTGACCAAAAACGTCCGGGTCTGGGGATCTGCGTAGGGAATTATTTCCCCGACTTTGGCATCGACTGTCTTTTGCATCGTTGCCAGCTCCACCCGCAGCATGGCGCCGGGATGCACTTTTTGGATCAGGCTCTCGCGCACATGGGCTTCCAGCCTCAGCCCGCCTGCGGTTTGGAGTAAAAGCAGCGGCTTGCCGGGCACGGCCAGATCACCCGGATCCACCAGGCGCTTTAGCACCTCGCCGTCAGCCGGGGCATTGATTTTTGTATAACTCAAACCGATTTTTGCTTCCCGGATCATTTCTTCCGCCATGACAACCCCTGATGAAGCCTCGGAAAATGCGTCTTTAGCTCTTTTCAGGGCGGATTCGGCCTGCAGGAAGCGGGAGCGGGCCTGCTCCAGGTCCTGCTCAGTGGCGGCGCCTGCATTGAAAAAATTTTTTACCCGCTTGTATGCGGATTGCGCCTCGATAAAAGCCGCTTCTGCGGCGTTGATGGATTGCCCGGCCTGTTCTTTCCGGGCTGTGGCAGTTTTTAAGGATTGCCTGGCCTGTGACAACCTGGCCTGGAGTTGGCGATCATCAAGGACGACCAGGAGCTCTCCTTCTTTCACCGGGTCGCCGGCGTCCACCCGCACGCCGGTAATCTGACCGGTTATCCGGGCTTCAATCCGTGCCCGTGTTCGCGGCTGAACCGTACCCACCGCATCATACCATTCAGTGACCGTTTCAATGCTTGCACGCACGGTTTTAGCGTCGGTCAGGGGGGGCTGTTGCGCCGGCTTGACTTTTCCGGGGCTGATGACGTCGCCGGAGAAAAACCAGAACAACAAAAACGCAGCCCCAAGCCCAAGACATCCGGTCAGGGCGATAATGATCCATTTTTTTGTTTTCATGGCGGTCACTATTGTTCCATCGGTTTCGGATTGCGGCCGGCCCATTGGCCAATCGCGCGGGCCAGGTCGGCATTTGCCTTGATTTTGTCATAAAACGCGGCTGTAGCATGGGTTCGCGCCCGATTCCGATCCAGTTCGGCTTCGAGGTATCGGGTGATCGTAACCGCGCCGCCTTGGTAATGCGCCTTCACCAGTTGATACGATTCTTCCGCACGCGCCACGCTGCTGGCAGCCACTTTGTATCTGGCCCGGGCCGCTTCGCGGTCGAGATAGGCATTTTTGACATCCAGCTTGATGGCAAGGAGGGTCTCCCGGTCGGCCGCCAGCATCTCTTTTACCATGGCATCGGTTTGATTCACGCGGGCTTTCCTGGCAAATCCCGTAAACAGGTCCCAGTTCATCACCAGCGCTGCTGTCCAGTTCTCCCGGTCCCGATCGTAATCCAACCCGGGATCGTCGACATAATATTTTCCCACAAGGTCCACGCTGGGCAGATAATCGGCCCGGGCCGCATCCAGTCCCATACGGGACCTGATCAACTGGCGTCTCACCTTCTCAAGTTCAGGCCGGTTGGAAAGCGCGTAAGCGATGCCTTCTTCATAAGTGGCCGGGACCTGGAAACGCGGCTTGGCTGTTTGGGCAAGCAGACCCCCTTTTTCCGCAAGCTCTGACGGATCCAGGCCCATGAGGTTGGCAAGGCCTGCCCGTGCCAGTTTAAGCCGGTTTCGGCTGTTAACCAGGGCTTCTTTTGCCTGGGCCTGACGGACCTGCAAGGAAAGCAGATCGGATTTCAGGGCGCCGCCGCCTTCATATTGCACCCGGATGATCCGGAGCTGTTCGGAGAGGGTCGCGATCGATTCCTTGGCGATTTGAACAAATTCCCGGGCAGCCAGGATATCATAGAAGGCAGAGATAACCCGGGTTGTGAGTTCGTTGCTTACGGCCAGCCGCTGCAGGCTTGAAATATCGACATCCTGTTCAGCCATCCGGACATCCAGTAAATCCTTGCCGCCGTTATAAAGATTCATGCGGGCTTTAATGCCGGATTCCCAGTTTTCAAACCAGCCGGGATCATTGAAATTAACATCCGGCGGCAGCCGGCGCTGGTCGATGGTCTTAAATAAATAGGCAGAGGGTGTATCTCCCTGGGAATATTCGGTATAAACCCCCACGAAGGGCCAGAAGGCTGTATCTGCCATATTTTTCATGGCCTTGGCCCGGGCAATGCGGTGGATGGCTTGCTGGATACCCGGATTGTTTGAAACGGCGGTGTCGATGGCTTGTGAAAGGCTCAGGGGGAAATTTAACCTGCCTATGGCTTTATCGGGCGGTTGTGTTGTGCCTGCTCCGCTTTTTAGTGGTTGGGTGCCTGCCCTTGCCGATGAATCGGAAATAGCGCCATATTCGGCCCGGATCGCCTCGGCGCTGTATCGGGAGCGGGTAAAATTTTTCAAGGGGCTGCATCCCGTCAGTAGAAGCAGGGTGGTGGTCAGGGCGAGCGCTGTTCGGCAGTTTGGAATCATGGGAAGAAAATTTTTTAACTCCCTTAGCATGGATTTACTTTCCCCATCAGTTGATTGTCTCCTCTGTAATTAATGTAATGTCTAATCAATGAAACTCCGCTATATCTCTCGTACTCTAATTTATAACAGCGATAGCCACTACTGGCAAATTTTTACCTTACGTCTGTTATTCAAGATATTTGGCAGCTAAAGGAGAAGCGGATTGAAGTTCATGCCCGGAAAGAACCATCAGGGTGGATGCGCCATGGGCCACGAGGTTCCCCTCTGTGTTCTTCACCCGGGCGCTTGCCAGGCCCAGGCGCTTGCCCAGCTTCACACATTCTCCGGTGGCGAAAAGATCCCCGGAAACAATGGGTTCCAGATAGTTTAACTTGAGATCCACGGTAGTCAGGCCGCTATGCTCGGGTGCCTGCGTAAAGGCGGCCCAGAAGCAGGCTGCGTCAATCAGTGCGGCACAAACGCCGCCATGGACAATTCCATAAGGCTGAAGATGTTTCTCCTGCGCAGCAATCGTGAGCTCGGAAGTTCCCCATGCAAGATTTTCCAGGCGCATGGACAGAAGCTGGAAAAAATTGCAGGCGTTGACCGCTGCCATCAACTCGTTTACAAATTCCGGATTCAGTTTTTTCATTTTATATTCATACTTATATCCTGGTTATATCCTGGTTATATCCTGGCTCTGTTTAATTGATGCCGGGGATAATAATTCCCGGCCAACTGAATTTGGAAATTCGCGGCATCCGGTATGGCGTCTGGAAAATGATAGCCTCAGCCGCATTTAGGCCGCTTTGAATTGCCGGTCCGATGCCTTCTCCCATGTCAACCGTCGCAAGGCCCGCTGCATCACCGGTGAGATAGGCATTACCTGCCTGTAACGGGAGGGTGTGACGGTGAATATAGTATACATGACCCTTGGCGTTGAACTCTCGTTCGGATACAAGCCTGGTGTTTACTAATTTTCTTGCAAACCGCCGCCAGTGGTCATTAATTGTTTGCCCCCGGTTTTTCATCGCGGCCTGCTTGCCGCCAATGCCGATATTTAAATAGCCGCCCTCCTTGGGGACATACCAGCCGTATCCGGGCAGGCCGTTTTCAAAAAACCAGAGGTAGCAGTTCGCATCCCGGTAATCATATCGAAACTCCTCTTCCACTGTACTGATCCGGGCCGCTTCGGAACGCGGATGCAGCTGGCTGAAAAGCTCGCGGTATACGGGGCAGTGAGTTCCGCCCGCCCCCACCAGAAATTTTGTCCGATAGCGGTTGTCGATTACGTAATGCCGGTTTTCTTCCCGGATCGTTTTAACTGTATGCTGCTCCACCGGCGCGCCGGAGCGTTGCAAAAGCCAGGAATCGAATTCATAGCGCCGGATGGAATATTGGCGGGACCTTACAGGTACACGTACCCCCCGAAAATAACAGATCAGCCGCTTAAAAGAAAGGAGTGGATGGGGGTAATCGGCGGGATGGATTTGCAGAAGCTTAAATACCTTTGGCGTCACCCATCCGGCGCACAACTTTAAACGGGGAAATGTTTTTTTATCGATAACCAGTGTATCTATCCCCGCGGTTTTTAGTTTCCAGGCGCAGGCGGCGCCTGCCGGTCCGCCGCCGACGATGATGGCTGTTCGGTCTAACATATTTGCTGCTCCGGCATATCCTTGTTACGGGTCCTGATAAATACCGGTCAGCTAAGCCGGCATACGGGTTGAGCTGCGCCGGGCTTGGTCATGACGATTTGCCATAACTGGATGGTTCGTGAACGAAAGGCCCCGGCGGAAGAGAGCAGATAAAAATGCCACATGCGGCGGAATCGTTCGCCGTATTGATCTTTAAATTTAGGCCAGCTTTTCTCGAAATTGGCGTACCACTGCATCAGTGTTTTATCGTAATCCGGTCCGAAGTTGTGCCAGTCTTCCATGACAAACAGCCCTTCCATGGCGCTTCCAATCTGGGCGATAGAGGGGAGCATGCTATTGGGGAATATATACTTGGTAGTCCAGGAATTGCCTGTTTTTGTGCTGATATTGTTACCGATGGTATGCAGAAAGGCAATGCCGTCGTCTTTTAATCGTTCATGCGTGGTTTCCATGTAGGTCCGGTAATTTTTGTAGCCCACATGCTCCATCATGCCAATTGAAAGGACCCGGTCGTATTTGCCCTGGACATTGCGGTAGTCTTCAAGCTGGATGTCAACCGGCAATCCTTCGCACGTTCGGCTGCCCAGTTCCGCCTGCTCCCTGGACACCGTTATGCCGGTGACTTCTGCACCGTAGTTTTGGGCTGCATACCTGGCGAATGCCCCCCAGCCGCAGCCCAGGTCCAGCACCCGCATGCCGGGTTTCAGATTTATTTTGCGGCATATCAGGTCGAGCTTAGCTTCCTGCGCCGCATCCAGTTGATCAGCGTTTTGCCAGTATCCGCAGGTATAGACCATTTCTTTGTCCAGCATGGCCTGGTAAAGCTCGTTGCCTGCGTCATAATGTTGCTCTCCGACTTGATAGGCACGTTCGTTTTTCTGGAGATTCAGCAATTGCGCCTTTAAAATATGCCACAGCACCTCCCGCCTGGCCTTGATTTTTTGGTCCAGGTTGGCCCGGAAAATCCTGTCAAAAAACTGGTCCAGGGCGGGGCAGTCCCACCAACCGTCCATGTACGATTCCCCGACGGCAAGGCTGCCGCCGGACATGACCCGCTCATAGAGTTGGTCATTATGGACTTGAATGTCATAAGGATGGTTACCGTCAATTTCGATACCGGCACTGTCGAGCAGTTCCTCAATTAGTTGTCTGGATTTTGTAGACATGATGGTTCTTTAATCTCCAAACATTGCTGGGTTTGAATTTTAATTAACAAAAACAAAAGCTTAAATATTAATATAGGACTTTTTCCGAACTAGTCAAGGAAAAATTGTGTTCAAGCCCTGATATACGCTTTTTCCGGGACGCTGGTAGTATCGTGTTTACTAAGGTGTACAGCGTTTCGATTCGATTTTTTAGAGTACGAGATGGGGCCTCTTTTTTACGAGATCATTGAGTTTTACGGGATCGGGATCGCTGAGGATGGCGATTATATGACGCTTTGAGGCGCTTTCAGCGGCCACTGCCAGCCGGTGGTGGAAACTTCAAATACAGGGGCAGCAGCGATCCGGCAAGAATCAGGGCGCCGATGCCGGCAAAGCCACTGGAAAATGCGCCCAGATCCCCTGTGAAACCGATCATTGACGGAACTATGCCGGAGCCGAAAACAAATGCAGAGGGAATGGTGAAGGATATGGCCACATTGCGGATACCAGCAGGGAAAAGCGATGAAAGCGCGGTAAACCCGGCCGGGAAATAAATGGTGGCCAGGATGGCCTGCAGAAATACCAGGGATGCGGCCATTACCATGGATGAAACAGCCCCGAGAAGTATGGTTGCAGTACCCGTTAACGCCAGGGCCGACATAATTGTACGGCGGGGGCCGAAACGGTCCGTGGCCCAACCGCTGATAAGGGCCGTAGCCATCCCCCCGGCACGGGAAAATGCAATTAAGGTGTTGGCCAGGGGGCGGCTGATACCGATGTCCTCTGTCAGATAAAGGGGCAGCATGGTATAGATGCCCATGGTGCTGCTGATGGCCAGGCTAAAGAGCATGACCATGATCCAGAAGGATTTTCGGGAAAGCACCTGGCCAATGGCGTCCCATCCCGGCGGCTTGCCGCAAAATTGGCCTTTTTCACTGGAACGGATAAATACCAGGGCAATGAAAATGGCTGTCAGACCCATAACAGCAGGTACCACCCGCCATGAAAACCAGATCATGAGGAGTTCAGCTATCAGCGGGGCAGCCACAAATCCCAGGTTGGGGGCCAGTTCATGGATTGCGACGGCTTTACCCCAGTCTCTGGAGGAAACCATGTCCGTTAAGGTCGTTATGCCGGAGGGCAGGTAGAGACCGGCAGCCATGCCGAGAAAGAAAACCGCCGCCCGCATTCCCCAGAGTCCTTTGCTTGCGGCAATGGATAGAAGCGCCACGCCAACGATGGTGGCGGAAAGGCCAATGGTGTTCTTATGGGTGATGCGCGCGGAAACAAACCCGGAGCCCAACAGTGCGATGAAGTAACCAACTGATAAAAAGAAAAATATGGTCCCGGCCGGGCCATGCGATATTTGCAGTTCGGACTCAATGGCGGGCATGAGTGGGGAGAGAACCACTCTGGCGATAAATGTCAGAAAAAACAGCAGGGTCAGAAACAGAATGGGGCCAAGACGAGAAAATGAGTAAAATGATGCCTCACGGCCGCTATGGGTTGCTGTCATTTTCGCCCTTAACTATCTGCTTGCCCCCGGAACCTTCTGCCGGGGCGTTGTGAACTAATTATGCCATCTAAAGACCACTTTAGCTGGCTCTTTTCTAATCCTGAGAACCAGCTGTTGAGGCCCCCTTGCGTTCAGAAACCAGTTTATGGGCCCAGCGGGTGGTCTCCGGCAGCCTGTAGCGCGTCAAGCATTGCATGACACATTCAAGGGCCGAGGTAAAGCTGATTTTATGGCCGGGGGAGATATCTATCGGTTCGACCCCGGATCGGGGTCTAAGAACGATTCCGATAAGTTCGCCCTTGTCGGTTAAATTAACCTAACTGCCTTTTTCGGGCGGCAGGGCCGCGTGCTGCCCGGGTGATTTTCCCCGAGGCTTCGAAGCCCACATCAACGCCTGCCACATGCCGAATTTCAGTGAATTGGTCGGATAGATTGACGAGATGCCGAAGTTCCTGTTGTATCGCAATCGCCTGGACCGGTGTGACATCCCAGGGGTGCATCAGGTCAAATCGGCCGGACATAAGGATTAACGCATTTCAGGCTTAAAAATTAAAAACCCTCCGGGACAGCCAGGTTTAGCTTGTTTTCATTGCGGGCCCCGGCGCAATTTACTGATCTTTGCATTAATATATGTCCATGTATTAATGCAAAGATGCGTAATCGAAAAGGCTTGTTGTCTATGTTACCATGATGATAGGATTGGTCGCACATCTCTATTGGAAATTGCATATACTCATAAGGATGCAACAGCCATGGCTCAAGCATCAGGTGTTACTGGATTTTGGGTGGTCCGGGTGGATTCCCGGCAGGTTGAAATCCGTTGGAACCGGGAGGAATATCCGGCGCCGGTTGCGGTTTTTGCCGGTGACCGGCCGGGAGATCCGGATCAGGCGGTTGATTGGACACCGAGCGAAGATGGATATATTCGGATTCTGGGCCTTGAACCGGAGGTCCGCAACTATTTTAAAATTATCGCAGAAGACGGAAGCTGCCGGATTGTCGCCGAGCGGCGGGTCGGGATGCAAGGCGCTGTAAATTTCAGGGATCTGGGGGGATATCAGACATTAGAGAACAAATATGTCAGGTGGGGGCGGGTTTTTCGATCAGATGGGCTCTCCCGGCTCAAGGACATGGATCTCAGGGTTTTTAAACAAATCGCAATCCGGCAGGTATTTGATTTTCGCAGTCCTGCTGAAGTTGCTGCCGCTCCGAACCGGCTGCCGGACACCTCATCCGTTAACTATTTGAATTTGCCGGTATGCCGGGGGGAATTTGATTTTATGGATGCCATGAAGCGCATTAAAAATGGGGATACGTCCTGGCTGACGTCCGATTTTATGGTCGCGGGCTACATCAGCAATCTGGAAACCCACGGAGAAACCTGGGGCCGGGTAATCCGGTACATTGCCTCCGGCAATGACGGAGCAGCGCTTTTCCACTGCACCGGTGGCAAGGACCGGACAGGTGTTTGTGCCGCCCTGATATTATTGACGCTGGAGGTTTCGGAGGAAATCGTGGTTGCGGATCATCAGCTCTCCAACGTCTATATTGCGCAGTGGCTTCCCCGCATTAATGAGCGTATTGCCGCCTTCGGGGTAAATCCGGATATTCTTTATAATTATTTAACGGCACCGCTTGGGGCGATTGAGGCGTTGCTGGAGCACTTGCGTAAAAATTACGGCTCCGCAGCCGCTTATCTCCAGGAAAAGGCAGGTGTTAACGCTGAGGATGTGGCACGGTTAAAACAAAATCTATTGGATCCGGTCTGCCCTTAAATTATTATTCATGGCTTACTGTTTTTATGGAAATATCATCGATCCAGATGGTGCCCTTGGTTAGAATGATTTTAAAACTGAGTTTTTCTGATCCCGGGGGCGCCGTGCCGGTTAGGGCAAGCTGCTCCCATTCCCCTTCATTCTGTATTTCCGCCATCAGGTCGATAACCGGGTAGGGGGATATCCGTTTCGGGCTGAAGTTGAATTGAAGAGAGGGAACAATGTAATTGGGACTCAAGCCTATATTTTTGGCTTTTACCCATAAGCTGACTTCGTATGTTTGGCCGGAAGTCACAGGCGTGATGTCTTTTTCCGGAAACAGCATGGCACGGCCGCCCTTTCCCTGGAATTGAAATCTGCATGATGCCGAGCCGCTGTGTTTTATTTCACGATCCAGTGCTATATCCACGGTGGTTTTCCGAAAGGCTTTGGTCCGCCAACCATCGGCAATGGAATCGGCGCTTGGTTTTTCAAAGCCGCCATTGTAGACGAGGTTTTCAGATTGGCAGTGACCGCTTGAAAAACAAGCCAAAATAATTGCCAATGCGAAGCCCGTAGTGATGCTAAGTTTCATTGTTTCCCCCTTTGAAATTCCGGAAGGCTTCGAAAAAAATTCCCCTTTCTCCACTTCCCAGCCTCTCAAGTAATTTAATTGCCCGCTTGAGTGCTTTGCATCCCGTTGGATTTGCGGGGCCTGATAATTAAAACAGCGCGTTAGCTATTTACTAGGTCAACCTAATTATTGAAATATTTAGTCCCAAATTGAAATATTTAGTTCGGTAACACCCAGATTTGTTACTTTAGTGTATAACTATCTGTCCCTAAAAGCAAGAAAAAAACTTACTTGTCCGGTTAAGCCGGCCGGTGTTGCAGAAATTTCCCAATGATGCCTTTTGGGTGAGGCAACCCATTGATTTTTCAATATCCCGTAAGCTATCGGAATGCCGCCGCAGGGCGGATAGTTTTTTATTGACACATTTCCGCTTATCATGTTTTATGGAACATATTGAAAATACCGTCAGCAGGTCCCAAGCAAACCCGTGAAAGGAGAAATCAATGAGGTTTTTTGTCCGTGCGCCCATACTTGGGCTGGCTTTACTAATAGTTGCCCTTATGGCAGTGTCCTGTGGCGAGCAGAAGAAAGGAGAAGTGATTGTTACTGAAGAAGCATATGTCATACGCCAGGACTCTGATCATTCCTGGGTGATCGATGCCCGGGGCAAAATCAAAAATGTTGGTGAAGTCGACGTCAAGAATGTGGTTGTTACGGCCTACTGTAAATCCTGCACCGAGGTTGTGACCAACGGGACATGGTTTATTTCCGACATCGAAAAGACGTCGGAGCAGAAAGATACGATCAATTATCTGGTGCCCGGTGTCGAGGAGGATTTCAGCTTTCGCGGTGTTGCTTTTTTGATGGACCAGGGCGGACGGGCACCGAAGCACAAGCCGGAAAAAATGGAAGCAGAAGTGGTTTCGTTTGAGGTGGTCTCTGATTAGGCTCTCCATCAGGGCTTGTGTTTCTACCGTGGAGGAAAGTTGCTTCGTTATCTTTAAAAGACGTCGTTGACAAAGATGTGTTACGAACCTGCTTTCAAAATTGATTTTGCCCTTCACCCGGGAGTATGCCGATACCCCGATTACGAAAGATTAAGGAGATGTGGTCAATGATGATTACACGCCTTTCATTAATTGGGATGACCTTGTTTGTGGCAGCTCTGATGATAGTTGCATGCGGTGAGAAAAAAGAGGGCAAAGTGATCGTTTCTGAGGAAGAGTTTGTCCTGCGCCAGGACACGGACCATTCATGGGTGATCGACGGCAGGGGCAAAGTTAAAAATATTGGTGAAGTGGATGTCAAAAATGTGGTCGTTACGGGTTACTGCAAATCCTGCGGTGAGGTTCTCGTCAGTGGAAAATGGTTTGTTTCCGATGTCGAAAAGACAGCGGATCAGAAAGATTCCATTAATTATCTTGTGCCGGGCGCTGAAGCATCGTTTAGTTTTCGGGGGATGGCTTTTCTGGTGGATCAAAGCGGTAAAAGACCGCAAGATAGACCTGAAACTCTTGAAATGGAGGTGATCAGCTTTGAGACGGTCTCAGAATAGATGCCGGGCGCGCGGATATTTCACTTCGGTATAGGCCACCAATTTGGGGTTGACAGTTGACACAGCCGGTTATCGTGTTTGATAAATGTTGTGATTGCCGTGATACCCGGCCGGAAGGCCATATGCAACCCACAGGAAAGATGAGGAATATCTGATGAGAACGATTGCCCGTTTGTCAATTCTTGGTCTGACTTTACTCATGACAGCCCTGCTGCTGGTATCTTGCGGTGAGAAAAAGCAGGGCGAAGTGCTTGTTACTGAAGAAAAGTTCGCCCTGCGTCAGGATTCCCATCATTCATGGGTAATGGATGCAGAGGGCAAAGTCAAAAATGTCGGGCCGGTGGATGTTAAAAATGTGGTTGTTACGGGCGACTGCAAATCCTGTGATGAAATCATGAAAAGCGATGAATGGTTTATTACTGAATATGAAAAAACAAAGGAGCAGAAAGATTCTATCAATTACCTCGCCTCGGGCCAGGAAGCGTCATTTAGTTTCCGCGACGTTGCTTTTTTAGTTAATAAGAGCGGGACCCTGGGCCGTCCGAATAATTTTCCGTCCGAAATGGAGGTCGAGGTGGTTTCCTTTGAGACCATTTCCGATTAGATTAAATACTTTCCTTAATATTTTACTACTCAATTTTTTCTCTCAGCCGGATATCAACCGGAACCCCCAGGTTTTCCCTGAGTTTATTTTCCGCATAGTGAATCAATTTTTCCAATTCCTTGATTTCATCAGAAAAAATGTCTGCAGAAACCGGAAGCCAGACCTCCAGGTATTTTTTCGCACCCACCTGCTGCACAAAAAAATAAACTGGTCCCGATAGTCGGCCGATGGTTTCTTCAATGTTGGATAAGACCAACTGGCCATGGACGTTGACGCCGTCAATATTCATGATCTCATCAGTGCGTTCAGCGAACCATTGAATGCGCCGTAGAGAACTGCCGCAGCCGCAGGCCTGCGTATAAATACTGGCCCGATCGCCGGTCCTGAAGCGAATTAAGGGAAATGCACGGGTCGTCAGGGTCGTCAGTACCAGTTCACCGGGCTCGCCATCGGGCAGTGGGGTGCCTTTGTCAGGATCAACAATTTCAGCCAGAAAATGATCTTCGTTTATATGAAGGCCCTGGTGTTGTGAGCATTCAAACGCAATGGCGGGGCCCGGCACCTCACTTAAACCGTAGTGCAGCCAGGTCGTGACATTGAGCGTCTCTTCGAGGAAGCGCCGGTTATCCGGCGTAACCAGGTCGCCTGCAAGAATTAGCCGAGCCAGTTCTAAAGCATTGGTGTTGATGCCCTGCTGTTTTATGTATAGGGCCAGCTCCATTGCCATAGCCGGGGTGGTGACCAACACCGAGGTTTTATAATCACGCAGCAGCATAACCTTTTTTTCAATCGATAGCGGGATGTTGGGAATCACGCTGGCTTCGGTTAGCTCGGCCCCCCGCTTGTAATCCCGCCCCCAATTGGCAAGGCCTGGTGAGAGGTTGATCTGGAGAATGTCATGCGGGGTGACGCCCGCAGCATGTAGACCCCTGGCCAGAATTTGTTGCCAGACGTGTAAGTCTTGCTGGGTGTAGCCGCTTACCGTGGGATTGCGTGTTGTCCCCGGTGCCGTATGGATCCGCACGATATCGCGCAGGGGCACGGCAAACAGGTCATAGGGGTAGTGCTCACTTAAATGTTTGCGCTTCATAAACGGCAGCCGGGCGATATCCGGAATGGACTGGATGTGCGAAGGCTCCGTACCAGCGGCGGCAAAACGCTGCCGGTGGAAGGGAACATTTCGATAAGCCCGGTTGATGCTACTCTGCAGGCGTTCAAGCTGCAGCTGATTTTTTTCGTCAGCCGTCATTGATCCGACATTATTGGCGGTCTTCATAAAAATCTCCATAATCCTTCCCAAGAAAGGCGCGCTTAACATCCTGATCTTCCAGAAGGCTGGATGCCTCGCCCTGCAGGACAACCGAGCCGGTCTCAAATACGTATCCGCGATCAGCTATTTCCAATGCGGCGCGGGCATTTTGTTCCACCAGCAAAATAGTATATCCGTTATCTCTTAAGAATTCTATAGTTTGAAGTATTTTTTCAACAATCTGCGGGGCCAATCCCATAGAAGGCTCATCAAGAAGCAGCAAACGGGGCCTTGCCATCAATGCGCGGCCGATGGCGAGCATTTGCTGTTCGCCCCCCGATAAGGTGCCGGCCGGTTGATTTGCCCGCTGCCTGAGTATCGGAAACAGGTCCATTACCTGCTCCAGTGTTTCCGCGGCGGCCGTGCTGTTATTTTTTCGGTACAGGGTATAGGCGCCCAGCTTTAAATTGTCCATGACCGATAGCGGGGGGAAAACCAGGCGGCCTTCCGGCACCAGGCTAATGCCCAGCTTGACTACACTCGGCGGATCTAATGCTTTTAATGAAGATCCTTCAAATGTGATTTCACCTTCCCAGTTTCCGAGGATGCCGCAAATGGCTGACAGAATCGTGCTTTTCCCCGCCCCGTTGGCACCGATCAGGGTAATGATCCGGCCCTTGGCCACCGAAAGGCTAACCCCTTTGATGGCCCTGATCCGTCCGTAGTAGCATGTTAAATTTTGAATCCGCAGCATGGGGTTCCTCTCAGGTTCCGGTAGATTCCCGGCCAGTTCCCAGATATGCTTTAATCACGGCATCATTTGCCTGAATTTCTCTGGGGGGGCCTTCCGCGATTTTGCTTCCCTGATCCAGGACTACGATTTTATCAGAGATTTCCATGGTCAGGCTCATATCGTGCTCTACAAGCAGAACGCTGATGCCGCTTGCCCGGACCTTGTTGATCAGTTGTCCGAGTTGGGTGGTTTCCACAATGTTTAAACCGGCGGCCGGCTCGTCCAGCAGCAGGAGTTTCGGTTTGGCGGCCAGGGCGCGGGCCAGTTCCAGTAAGCGTTGCCAGCCAAACGGGAGATCGCTGCTTAAATTATCGGCAAATGATTCAAGCCCTACAAATTCAAGAAGTTCCATGCTCTTTTGGCGGGCCTGGCGCTCTTCCTGCAGAACCCATGGCAATCGCAGAATGCTGCCCCACATGCCGCAATGGGTTTGGGTGTACTGGCCCACGAGGACGTTTTCCAGCACCGTCATGCTCTCGAAGAGTTCCACATTCTGGAATGTCCGCGAAATCCCCCGATGTACCAGTTTATGGATTTTTGTGTGATGGGTGGTTCGTCCGTCAAACACGACATTGCCGCAATCGGGTGGGAGAACGCCTGTGATGAGATTGAAAAGTGTGGTTTTGCCGGCCCCGTTCGGCCCTATCAGTCCCGTTATGGAGCCCGGCATCAGGGAAAAACTAACTGTCCGAACGGCATGAACACCGCCAAAGGACTTGGAAATGCCATTTATTTCAAGCAGGGCAGTATTTTGAAAGTTATTTTTTTTTCGATCGTTCATATATGTCCATCAAGCCGCGGGTCAATCCCCGGGGCAAAAAAATCATGACGCTCATCAAAATCAAACCATAAACCATCATTTCAAACTCGGAAAAGGAATGGAGCCACTCCGGCAGCAGTGTCAGGAGCGAGGCACCCAGTAATGAACCCCAGATACTTGCCATACCGCCAATAACTACCATGGTTACCATACGGATAGAGGCCAGAAAACCAAAAGAGCCCGGGCTGATAAAGTAGACCAGATGCGCATACAAAAAACCCGCCAGCGCGGTGAAGGCAGCGCTTAAGATAAAGACCTGAAGTTTTAATCGGCTTGTGTTGACGCCAACTGCGGCCGCGGCCTTTTCACCGTCGTGAATGGCCCGAAGTCCCCTGCCCACCCGGGAATCAATGATGCGGTGGCAGATTATGAGGCTTAGGAGCACAAGCCCCCATACCAGGTAAAAATAGTTCCTGCCCTCGGCAAAGGAGATCGGCCCCAGGGAAAGCGGCGGGATGCCCACGAATCCCGAAGCACCGCCAGTTACACTGCTCCACTCCCGGAACAGGATGTTGACGATCATGCCAAATCCCAGGGTGCCCATGCCCAGGTAATAGCCGGAGAGTTTTAATGTGGGTACACCGACGATGTAGGCCACGGCCATGGCGATAAGAATTGCGGCAGGCAGGGCCAGCCAGGGGGAGAAGCCTAAGTGAACCGTAAAAATGGCGGTTGTGTAGGCGCCAATTCCGTAAAAAGCCGCATGGCCCAGTGAGATCTGGCCGGCGTAGCCCATCAGCATGTTGAGCCCGAGCGCCAGCAGGGTATGAATACCGATAAAGGTCAATACCTGCAGATAATATGCATTGGTGACCAGCAGTCCTGCCGCGATAACGATAACGAGGATTGCGGCATAAGCCAGACGTTGCCTGTTTTGATAATTATTCATGGCAGTGTTGAGCAATCTCCATGCGGCTATCCTGAGTTACCTGCATTGACACGTCCCGGCGCGCTTATGAGCGAATCGAACGATTACTATACCGAACCCTGAAGACCTGACCGCTAATAGCTGAAGCTGTTTAAAACCGTTCGACATCAGCAGAACTGATAATGCCGCTGGGCCGGACATAGAGGATAATTAACAACAGAAGAAAGGCGATGGCATCCTTTAGTCCCGATGAGATAAGGCCGACGCCCAGGGATTCCAGGATGCCCAGTAAAAACCCGCCGATCAGCGAGCCCCAGAGGCTGCCCAGGCCCCCCAGCATGGCCGCACAGAATCCCTTAAGTCCCAGCATGGTGCCCATGTCATAGCTGGACATGGTGATCGGGGCAATAACCACACCTGCAGCGGCGCCCATGCCGGTACTTAAAGCAAACGCCAGAAGTACCATGGTTTTAGAGGGAATTCCTACCAACCAGGCCGCTTTTTTACTGATAGCGCAAGCTTCCATGGCTTTGCCGGTCAAGGTCTTCTTGTAAAACAGGTGCAGACCGGCAACCAGAAGAAGTACGATAAACACGATCCAGACGCTCTGGGTCAGCAGTTTGGCGCCGGCCACGTCTAAAGGGGCATGCCCGGAGAAAGGCGCCATGGTATGGGCGCCTTTTCCCCAGACAAGCATGCCGGCACCTTTTAGAAAGATTGAGGCCCCAACGGTAATAATGATCAGCACGATAGGCTCCGGATGCTTCACCGTTCGGATAGAAAGTCTTTCGAAAAGCATGCCCAGGGCCGCCACCACGGCAATAGATAACAGAAAGGCCGGCAGAAGCGGAACCTGCCAGGTGTTATTTAATGTAACCATGCTCAAGGCCCCCAGCATAACGAATTCCCCGTGAGCGAAATTAATGAGCTTTGTGGAATTGTACAGCATGGAAAAGCCGACCGCAATGGCGGCATATATGGCTCCGCTGGTAATGCCGGAGAAGATGTATTGGATAATTTCCTGCATAATCGGTAATTAGTCCGTGAAAATTGACCCGCTGCGCTATCGTTACCGCCCCGCCTATGGATTACCGGATAAGTTGCCAGGTGCCGTTATTAATTTTGACCATCACAAAGGCATCCGGGGCCAGGCCGTTGTGATCCTGCTCACTGAAGTTGAAAGTCCCGCTGACCCCGACATGGCCGCTGGTGTTTTCCAGGTTCTCCCGGATTTGGTTCTGGTCGCCATCGGTGTTTTTCATCGCTTTTGCCAGAAGATGCACGGCGTCATAGGCATAGCCGCCAAAACCCGAAACGGAAGTTTTGTAGCGGGCCTCATAGGCATCGATATAGTCGGACAACACGGCCTTCTGTGGATCGGCTTCAGCAAGCAGGTCGGCAACCAGAATTTTTCCGGTGGGCAATAGGATTCCCTCGGCGGCCTTGCCGGCCAGTTCAATGAATTTGGGGGAGGCCACGCCATGACTTTGGTAAAGCGGCATCTCCAGGCCCAACTGTTCGACATTTTTGGCAACTACGGCCGGTCCCGGATTGGTTCCCCAGCAAACAATGGCGTCCGGTTCTTCCTTGCGAATTTTGGTCAACTGGGCGGTCATGTCGGAATCTTTGCCGCCGAAGGATTGGGAACTCACGACCTGAATTCCGTATTCCGATGCCTGCTCCAGAAGTTGTTCTTTGCCGCTTTCGCCAAAGGCGTTTCCAACGGTGATGATCCCGATTTTTTTCACGTCCTGTTTTTTCATGTGCTGATAGATTGAGGCAACGGCCAGGATATCGCTCTGGGCGGTTTTAAAAACCCAGGGCTTGACAGGCTCGACAATCTTATTGCCTGCTGCACAGCTGATAAATGGTATTCGGGCTTTTTTTACCATGGGAACCACGGCCAGCGTAGTCGGCGTTCGGCTGGGGCCGATGATGGCAATCACATTGTCTTTATTGATGAGTTTGCTGACGCTCATAACCGTTTTCGAGGGATCGCCTTCCGTGTCATAGATCACCGCCTCAAGCTTATGACCATTAACGCCGCCCGCGGCATTAATTTGATCCACCGCCATTTCCATTGATTTTTTTTCCGGATCGCCCAGAAATGATGCCGGGCCGGTAACGGCGAATATGCCGCCGATTTTGTAGGTGTCTGCTGCTGATGCGGAAGCCGGCGAGATTGAAAATGCCAGAAAAACAACTGCGGCAAGCGCGGGAATTAAACTGACTTTGAGGGCCTTGGTGCATGCGTTCATGAAAATACCTCCTTGTTAAAATTATTAGAATTCAGTCGGGGCCGCCAATTGCGCTGTGGTTCATCGGACAATGGAAAATTGAAGCCGAATGGATTGTCTTGATCAAGTGGGGTAGTCCCATCTACATGGTATAGAGTTTGCCGCCGTTGATAACAGTGACATTGTTTTTCTCAAGCACGGCAATGGCTTCCTCCAACTGGTCAAAGCGAAAGATCATAATTGCATTGTCGCCGCTTTGCTGGACAAATGCATACATGTATTCCACGTTGATATTGGCCTGGGTGAGGGCATCGAGAATAAAATGGAGGCCGCCCGGCCGGTCGTCGACTTCAACAGCGACGACATGAGTGATGCGCACGGTAAAACCGGCGTTTTTCAAGGCTTCTTCGGCTTTCTTGTTGTCATCGACGATCAGGCGCAATACCCCGAAGTCAGTGGTGTCCGCCAGTGACAAAGCCCGGATGTTGATGCCGGCACCGGACAGCGTGCCGGTTACCTCGGACAGGCGTCCCGCCTTGTTTTCCAGAAAGATCGAGATTTGTTCGGCTTTCATGGCTCCCTCCTTGTGAAAGAAAATTTACTGTCAATCAGGGTATTCATCAGACGCATGGCGCCGTATGCTTCTCTTGGACGATAATCGGCATTTTAATTGCGATTTGGGATCGATTGCCTGCGAGCCTGTCAGAATTTTCGGTTGTCGATAACCCGGGCGGCCTTCCCCTGACTGCGTTCAATGGATTTGGGTTCGGCCAGGCGGACCTTTGCGGAAATTCCTAAGTATTCCTTGATTTCATTTTCAATGGTTTGGGCAAATTGCTGCAAGCCTTTTACTTCGTCGGAGAACACGCCCTCGCTGACTTCTACAACGACGGCCAGGATATCCAGGTTGTCTTTCCTGTCGACAATCAATTGATAGTGCGGCTCCACCCCCTTGATTTGCATGAGCACGCTTTCAATTTGGGATGGAAATACATTGACGCCCCGGATGATCAGCATGTCATCGGTTCGGCCGGAGACTTTCTGCATTCGGTAATGCGTCCTCCCGCATATACAGGGTTCCGGATTGAGTGATGTAATATCGCGGGTTCGATAGCGTATGACCGGAAAAGCCTCTTTGCTCAGGGTGGTGATGACCAGTTCGCCCGTTTCCCCATAAGGAAGCACGTCTCCGGTCTGGGGGTCAATGATTTCCGGGATGAAATGATCTTCGAAGATATGCAGGCCGCTCTGGGCCTCATGGCATTCAATGGAAACACCCGGGCCGATGATTTCACTCAATCCGTAAACATCGATGGCGGTGAGGCCGAGCTTATTCTGTAGTTCTTTGCGCATGTCCTCGGACCAGGGCTCCGCTCCGAAGATTCCGCTTTTAAACTTCAGATCCCGGAAGGAGACGCCCTCTTCTTCGGCAGCTTCGGCCAGGTGCAGGGCGTAGGAAGGGGTGGCGGTTAGAATCGTGGGGCCGAAATCCCGCATGATAATGACCTGGCGTTTGGTGTTGCCGCCGGATACCGGTATTACGGAGGCGCCAAGTTTCTCGGCACCGTAGTGAAACCCAAGGCCGCCGGTGAACAGGCCATATCCGTATGCGTTGTGGATAATGTCGCCCCGGGAGGCACCGGCTGATGAAAGGGAGCGGGCAATAAGCTCGGCCCAGGTATTAATGTCTCTGGCGGTGTAGCCGACAACGGTTGGTTTTCCGGTGGTTCCGGAGCTGGCATGGATTCTGACCACATTTTCCATGGGAACGGCAAACATTCCAAAAGGGTAATTGTCCCGCAAATCCTGTTTTACGGTAAAGGGCAATCGTTTCAGGTCGTCGAGCGATTTAACATCGCCCGGCATAACGCCTTGCGCGTCAAATTGTTTCCGATAAAACGGAACGGTTGCATATACTCTGGCCAGTGTCGTCTGCAGCCGCCTGAGTTGAATGGATTCAAGGGCTTCGCGGGGCATGGTTTCATATTCGATGTCGAAGATCATCCTAAATCCTCCTGTTGTGTTTCGGCATTATCGCTTAAGGTAGAAGCCGCCGGCGCGCCTTTAATAAAAATTTTACTTTGCCATCGCAAACTGACTTTTTACGAGTCCATTTTGCTTAATAAAACAAAAAAAACAGTTTGCCGTGGGTAAAAAAAAGGCTGTGGGGCGGCCCCCCCACAGCCTTAAAATAATATAACCAGGGGATCCACGTGCTGTCTCCCCATGATTTTATGCATCGTCTGTCTTTGTTATCGTAGTTATCGTATGTATTGCTGGTCCATGGGAAGACTAGTTAAAAAAGAAATAGCTCCCGAAGCCGGCAAAGAATCCGCATTGCCCACTCATGTGATGTTTTCCTTTTATGTTGGAATAATTAAAATGATGTTGGAATAATTAAAAATTTTTAAACTTTTTAAACCAATGCCAAAGGTCTGTCAAGCAAAAAATTATTCCTTCAAATTACCTTTGAAAACCGGTTTTCGTTTTTCAAGAAAAGCGGTTGTCCCCTCCCGGGCGTCCTCGCTGGCCAGGCAAAGTCCGAACGCATCAATTTCAATGGCGCATCCCGTGGCCAGGTCCACATCCATTCCCCTGTTGACCGCTTGTTTGGCTGCATTGAGCGATACGCGACCTTTGGCGGCAATACTTCTGGCGGTTTTTTGGCTCTCTTCCATAAGGGTTTCCGGTGGCAGTACCTTGTTAACAAAACCCATTTCCCGGCCTTCTTCTGCGGAAATGGTTTTTCCGGAAAAAATCATCTCCTTGGCGAAATTTTTTCCTACAACGCGTGCCAGGCGCTGAGTTCCGCCGAAACCCGGGATAATACCGAGGGTGATTTCAGGGAGACCGAACTTGGCATTCTCCGAGGCGTAGGCGAAATCACAGGCAAGCGTCAATTCAAGCCCGCCGCCCAAAGCGAACCCATTTACCGCTGCAATGACCGGAATCGGGAGGTTCTGGATTCTGGCCAGGCAATCATGGCCTTTTGCGGCAAAATATTTTCCCTGCAGGGGGTTAAACGTTGCCAATTCAGAAATATCCGCCCCGGCAACAAATGCTTTGTCTCCGGCACCAGTAAATATCAGCACCCGGATATCCTCGTTCTGCGAAATGTTTTCCAGCAGGGCTTGGAGTTCATTGAGGAGCTCCACATTAAGGGCGTTCAATGACTTCGGACGGTTGATGGTAATGGTGGCAATGCCATCAGTTTCGCCATAAATAAGGGTATTGTAGGACATTGGGGCCTCCCTGAAATGGTGTTAAGGATCATGGAAAAGGTTTTATAGCGTCTTGCAAGTCTATTCATTATAACTAAAATAAACTATGGGCGTTTGTCAATTCGGATACTGGAAGACAGTGGTGAATTCCCAAAAAGGGACTGGGGAAATTGTTAACTGGAACGGCATTTTTATCCTTTTTGTTGACTCTTCTGTTATTTTTCTCATAATGTGAATGATTTTGTGAATAGCTTGAAACCTGAAGATTTGGATCGTTACGAGGGTGTTGAGATGGATGAGGTATCGATAATTAATACGTACAGACGTTATTCTGGCAGTTACGATAAAATTTTCGGCCGTATCTTTGAACAGGGCCGCAAGCAGGTGGTTGAAAAAATGAATTGCCGGGATGGAGAGCGGATTCTGGAGGTAGGAATCGGCACCGGATTGGCAATGCCCTATTATCCGGGATGCACAAAGGTTTTCGGAATTGATATTTCGCCGGACATGCTTGCGGTAGCTAAGCAGCATGTCCAGCAAACGTGTTTGCAAAACGTCTGCCTGACGATTATGGATGCCCAGAAAATATGTTTTCCGAACAATTTTTTTAATAAAGTTTCGGCCATGTATGTGGCCACGGTGGTACCCGACCCGCATTTGATGATGGAGGAGATTAAGCGGGTGTGCAAACCCGACGGAGATATATTTATCTTAAATCACTTCAGTAACACCCACTTCCTGCCCGGCCTGATTGAAGGCATGTTGACGCCGCTGCAAAAATTTCTTGGCTTCCGTCCCCGGTTCTCCATGCAGCGCTTTATCGCCGAAAACGCCCTGGATGTGGTTGGCACGCAGTCTGTCAATCTGCTGGGCTACTGGACCATCATTCACGCCAAAAACCGTAAGCCGGAGTTATCGCAGGTTTGATCAACTCAGCCGCCCGTTTCACTCATGGCCGATTAATGCTGTTTGAATTGTTCAGCCGTTCATGTTAAATTAAATTTTCATTCGGTAGTTACAGTTCAACTTGCAGCGAGGAATTTTTCCAGGGGACTTTCCCGTCCGTGCAAATCCGGGCAAAGCCCCTGATTTTACTGGCGCGCCTGGTGCGATTCGAACACACGACCTACGGATTAGAAGTCCGTTGCTCTATCCAACTGAGCTACAGGCGCAATATGAATTATCGATTGAATTTGGTTTAAATTAAATCGACTACCATGTTTTAAAGGCCTTGTCCATATCAAAATCAGCCGGAAATTTGCTTTAACAACTTTGATGCTCTCGTAAAAAGTCGATTTTGAGATGGCAAATTAAAGAGTTCAAGCCCCGTTTAAGATCCGTTTAAAATCCGGGGGCGTGCAAATCCCGGGGAATGGAGGTATCTGTCGCATGCCTGAAAGGCCCTTTCGCTGTCAGGGCCCGGCAGCGCAGCGCAAGCCTTGAACTTTTTACGGCGCCATCTAAAATCAGGCTTTTTACGAGTCCATCATGATTTGCATATAAAAGAATAATTCATTAGAGTGAAAGTTATGACACAATCTAACGAGCAGTCTGCAAAAAAAGGTAAGAAAAAAGATAAAGCGGTGGCCGACACCCTGGAAGGGGTTTTGGAAGAAACCGCTGCGCAGCGTAAGCGGGCGGAAAAGCCAGTGGCTACAGTTGAGCGTGACAAAAGCCTGGTGGAATATGACCCGCTCCAGCGTTACTTGTCAGAAATTAATCAATATCGGCTGCTGACGCGCGATGAGGAGATCTCCCTTGGCAAGCGCGTGCGTGATGAGGGCGATAAAGAAGCCGCTTATACCCTGGCAACGGCCAATCTACGGCTGGTCGTCAAGATCGCCCTTGAATTTCAGCGCGTGTGGATGCAGAATTTGCTTGACCTGATACAGGAAGGCAATATCGGGCTGATGCATGCGGTGCAGAAATTTGATCCTTACAAAAACGTCAAGTTTTCCTATTATGCCTCCTTCTGGATAAAGGCCTATATATTGAAGTTTATAATGGATAACTGGCGCCTGGTAAAAATTGGCACCACTCAGGGCCAGCGCAAGCTTTTTTTTAAACTCAAAAAGGAAAAACAGAGCCTGATTGATCAGGGCTTTATACCGCAGCCCAAACTGCTCTCCGATCGTTTAGGGGTTACTGAGCAGGAGATAACGGAAATGGACCAGCGACTGGACGGCTGGGATCTTTCCCTGGATGAGCCCTTGAAAGACGATTCCGATACGGAGCGGGGTGAGTTCTTCAGTTCGGAAGTGGAATCGGTGGAAAGCCAGATGGCCAAAAAGGAAGTGGGCAGCCTGCTGCAGGAGAAGGTGGCTGAATTCAGAGCGCAGTTGTCCGAGCGGGAACTTGAGATATTTGACAAGCGTATTTTTACCGACACCCCGCAGACGCTTCAGGATATCGGGGATAAATACAATATCTCCAGAGAGCGGGTCCGGCAGCTGGAAAAAAATATCGTCAAAAAAATGAGGGGCTTTTTCGAGCGGGAAATTCCCGATTTTGCCCTTTATGAATAACCCCGGCAGCCGGATGCGGTGCATTGCCAAACAGATGGAATGATGATGAGCGTAAGCAATCAAGGAACGAAACTTTATATGATCCTGGCGACAGCCGCCATTCTTTTGATTTCCGGGTGTGCCACCCCTGCTGCCAACCCGGGGGATGCCAAAACCCCACCCCAACTCCAGACACCCCGAGGGCAGACCCAGAAAAGTCGCCTGCCGGAAAAATCGCTTCCTGAATCCCAGCCGGGGGGCAATAGTTACTATCACTACATCGAGGCCCAGCTTCAGACAAACCTGGGCAATCTGGATGCGGCCATTGAACACCTTATAGCTGCTAACGAGGCCGATCCGGGTGTTGCTTATCTGAAAAAAGAGCTGGCTGTGTTATATCTGCACAAGCGCGATTATGAAAAATCACTTGAAATCGTTAAGCAAATACTTGATGTCACCCCGGAGGCCGTTGATGTGCTTTTCATGAAGGCCTCGATTCACCAGGTGCTTGATACGGAAGCAGATGTTGCATCGATTTATGAAAGGATTCTTTCCCTTGATCCCCAGCGCAAGGAGGCTTACAAAATTCTGGGTAAACTCTATATGGATGAGGGGGCACTTGAAAAGGCGGCTGATGTTTTTACCCGGATGGTGTCGCGGTTTCCCCAAGCTTATGTCGGTCATTACCATCTCGGCAGAATTCATTCGCAGTTGGGGCATTTCGGGAAAGCTCAGGCTGCGTTTGAGCGAACCATTGATCTCGCTCCTTCTTTGAACCAGCCGCGTTGGGAGTTGATCGAGCTCTATCAATCCCGGGGCAATGAACAGAAGGTTATGGCGCTCTATGAGGAGATCCTTGAGCAAAACCCGCAGAACGTGGTTGCGGCCATTGAATTGAGCCTTAACTATTACAGCAGGGCCCAGGATCAGAAGGCGGACCGGATTCTGGCCGGGCTGGGCCTCCGAAGTGCCGATGACGCCAGTGTAATACGTACCATCATGCAGCACCTGGTGCTCAATAAACGCTACGATGATGCCTTGACCGTTCTAAACGGCATGCGCGAAGGGGCGCCGGCCACCCCGGGGCTTCAGTATGCAACCGGCGTTGTTTATTTTAATCTGGATCAATATCCTCAGGCCATAGACGCATTCAAGGCGGTAGCCAAGGATTCCACGTTTTATCTCAATGCCGTCATTCACCGGGGAATCATTGCGTATCAGCAGGATGCACTGGAGCAAGCAATTGAAGTCATGGCGGGCGCTCTGGACTCGGTTGACGCGGCGGGTAAACGCGAAATCATTCCCTATTTAAGTTCCTTCTATGAGGAGAAAGGGGCGTTTGCGGCGGCTGAAGCGCTGATCCGGGAAGGTCTTGAGATAGCTCCAAAAGATACCGATCTGCATTTCCAACTCGGGGTTTTGTTCGATAAACAGGGGCGCACCGATGCGGCGATCGATACGATGCAACAGGTGCTTGAAATGGATCCGGACCATGCGGATGCATTGAATTATATCGGGTATACTTACGCGGATAAAGGCGAGCACCTGGATCAGGCCGAAAAAATGATCCGCCAGGCGCTGGCGCAGAAACCTGAAAACGGCTACATTATCGACAGTCTGGGATGGCTTTATTACAAGAAGGAAATGTATGAAAAAGCGGCGAGCTACATAGAAAAGGCGGCCCGCCTGGTCCCTGACGACCCTATTGTGCTCGAGCATCTGGGGGATGTGTACGGCAAGTTGGGAAAGTTCGAAAAAGCGATAGAATCGTATCAGCAGGCCCTTGACCTGAAACCGGAGAATGCTGCGGAACTTGAGCGGAAAATGCGGGTTTTGATGAAAAATGGATCCTAATGCCGATGCGCTGGAAAGAAATGATGCTTTTGGGCGTGGCGGTTCTGCTTTTTACCGCTTGTCACCCCCGGATTTCAACGGATATCGGCGAGGCGGGCAGCAATGCAGAACGCCTGTTGTCTAAATTATACAAGCAGAACAATGAGCTGGAAACATTTAAGGGCATCGGAGAGATTCGCCTGTGGAATGCAAGAGGTGCCCGGACCGCCCGGATTGCCTGGCTGGCGAAAGTCGATGGCAGCCGGCTGCGCGCCGAAATACTCGGCCCCTCCGGCCGCCCCCTGATGAAATTGGCATATGACGGGCGCCGTTTTTACTTCTATTCAGTGACGGATGAAGGCGTGCGACAGCGGCGCATCCGCAACCCCAGCCTGGAGCGTGCCGTTGAAGTTCCGCTCACCATTCGGGAGTTGATTCTTTTTTTGGCCGGCAGGTTCCCGGTATATGAACATGGGGAGGTAAAACTGGCGGTTTCCTCCGGGCCCCAGGAGCCGGACCGGCTGGTGCTGACAGGTGACTGGAGCGGATTGAAGCAGCAGCTCAACCTGACTCCGGATCATGATGCGGTTAAATCCCTCAGTATCTATGACAGGGGGGATCTGCGCTATCATGCGGAGTTGGCGGAGTATAGGCTTTTGGATGGGTTTTTAATCCCGTCGCGCGTCCGGGTTTCCAACGGTGCGGCCGCAGGGTTTGAAATACGGATCGCGCGTTTTTGGCCCAATGTCGCCGTCCGGGCACAACAGTTTACCATTAGCGCGCCGTGAAATAAGTTTCCAGGTATGGGCTGATAGGCAGGCGCTGATACCTGACACTTAATATTTGAGATCTTGTTTATTTGAATATGGCAAATGAGAAGCCATTGACGGCGGATCCACAAGCCTGCGCCGGACTTGGCAGCGGCCGGCCGGCGGTTGCCCTGGAAGCCCGTTTGAGAGGGTGCCGCAACGTCATTACGCTGGGCGTTCGGCCAAACTTTTCCGATTATTCCGATACGGACGCTGCCCTGATTCGGGAAGCGGAAAAGATTTACTATCCGTCAATATATTATATTGATATGTTCAATGCCATGGGGAAGAAGACGTTTCCCAGCGCCCATACCTATCGTTTCGTCCAGGACAAGATCAAGCAGACCACCTTGTTTCAGTTGCTGAAGGTGCCCGTACCCCGGACCCGGTTTTTCTATGGGCGCCATAAACACGAAAAGATCCGCCAGCACTTTGATTTTCCCTTTGTCGCCAAGGTGGCCCGGGGATCTGCCCTGGGTCGGGGTGTTTACCTGATAACGAATCGGGCCGAGCTGGACAGGTATTGCGATATTTCCCGGGTTGCTTATATACAGGAATATTTGCGTGTTGACCGGGATATCCGGGTGGTGGTCATTGGTCGTCATGCCAGGCATGCTTATTGGCGGGTCGGAAGCTCCGGGGATTTCAGAAATAACATCGAACAGGGCGGCCGGATCCGGCTGGACGGCGTGCCGCCGGCGGCTGTTTCCCTGGCTGTGGACACGGCCAGGCGATGCGGATGGAATGATGTGGGCTTGGATATCTGTGTTTTGGATGGCCGCTTTTATGTCCTGGAGGCCAATATGAAATACGGGAAACAAGGTTTTCGTGCGGCTGGCATCGATTACACGGAGTTGATGGAGGAATTGGTTCGAAATGAAGCGATCTGATCTGCCGCGACTGCGGAAAATTCTTGATGAACGCGAATCCCGGCTGCTTTCCGCATTTGCCGTGGAAAGCTCGGCCGGGTTCAGACGGCGGAGCGAAACGCGACTTGAAATAGACTACCGTCAGGGCTTTTCCATTGACGTGGACCGGATTCTTCATTCCCTGGCCTATACCCGCTATATTGATAAAACTCAGGTCTTTTACCTGATTGAAAATGACCATATTACGCATCGCATGCTTCATGTTCAGCTGGTATCCAAAGTCGGCCGGACCATCGGGCGCTTCCTGGGCTTAAATGAAGATCTGATTGAAGCTATTGCTATAGGGCATGATATCGGCCATCCGCCCTTTGGACACGACGGCGAACGCTGCTTGTCCGCCCTGTGCCGGCAATGCGGCATAGGGGAGTTTCATCATAACGTGCAAAGCGTTTATTTTCTGGATCGGGTGGAGAGAAAAGGGGCGGGGTGGAATCTTTGCCTGCAAACGCTGGACGGAATTCTCTGCCATGATGGGGAGGTGCATGACCAGGCGATAAAACCCCACAGGGAGAAGGATTTTGCCCGTCATGAATCGGAGGCGGCCGCCAAGCAGGCGGGCTCGCCCATTGCGCTGGTGCCCATGACGCTCGAGGGCTGTGTTGTCAGGTTTGCCGATACGGTCAGCTATATCGGACGGGATATCGAGGATGCCATCCGGCTGGGGATAATCCGCCGTTCTGATTTACCGGAGCAAAGCGTTGAGCAATTGGGTGAGACCAACGGTACCATTGTCTATAACCTGGTTACCGATGTTATACACAACAGCTTGGAAAAAGATGAAATTGCATTCAGCGAGCCTGTTTCCGAGGCGTTGAAGGTCTTAAAGCGCTTCAACTATGAGCAGATATACACGAGCCCGTTGATAAAGCAGAATCTGCCCGCCATCGAACGGCTTTACGAGACGCTGTTTGAGCGATTTGTGGCAGATATTGGTCAAGAGCGGAAACAATCTCCCGTTTACACGACCTTTATTGATGGGATGGCCGAAAATTACCTCTCCGCCCATCGGCCCGAGGAGATTGCCAGGGATTTCATCTCCGGGATGACGGACCAGTATTTTTTAAGGCAGGCCCCCGAGGGGCTGAGTCCGAGCGCCCGTTAAAATTGAGGATTCCTGCAATGGGGGAACCGCGGGTTTATCGGCAGGCTTCAGGCAATCGTCACTTGGTGAGCTACCGGGTTTGCGTCAAGGAAACCGATCTGTGGGTCCAAACTGAAAGCGCGCTTGAGGCAAAGGTCAGGGAATGTATATTCCGGTATCGGGGGTTCATTGAATCTTATATAGCCGCCCATCCGGAATTTTTGACCGCAATGACCCCCCTTTTGCTTGGCGGACCGGCGCCGGCAATCGTCCGGGATATGGCCGGTGCGGCGCGCTCAGCCAATGTCGGGCCCATGGCGGCTGTAGCCGGTGCCATGGCCGAGCATGTGGGAAAAGCGTTGTTGAATGACAGCCGGGAAGTATTGGTTGAAAATGGCGGAGATATTTTTGTGAGCTTGAACCGGCCGTTTACCCTGGCCATTGACGCCGGGCCGTCTTCGCTCAGCTACAAAATAGGACTTCAGCTGGATGCCTCAGAGCACCCGTTGGGAGTTTGCACATCATCGGGCACCATCGGCCATTCTTACAGCGGTGGGCGGGCGGATGCCGTGTGTGTGGTGTCGGATTCCTGCTCACTGGCGGATGCCGCAGCCACGGCAATCGGCAATCAGGTGGGTTCGGCAGTTGATATTGATGCGGCCATTGCGCATGGCAAAGAGATTCCCGGCGTTTCCGCCATTGCGGTTATTGCTGAAGAGCGTATCGGGTTGTGGGGGAATACCGCCATTGTTCCCATAAGTCGTGCGTGAATGGAAACCGTCCTTGCCCCAGACGAAAAATCCTGGCTTCGATTATAGGTATAAGATTTTGAATTTAAAATAAAAAATTTTAATACGCAGGGGATGGTAAGCTTAAAATCGGTTGAGTTTTTTTTCAAAAAACGCCATTTTATTCTTTTTTAATGTGCCGGCCTAAATCGCCTTTTTACGACGCCGTTACCTGTAAGGGTGAAGGCTCTTATCGCTCAAGGGGGACGTAAATGAAAAAGTTCAAGCTGTTGTTGTGGTTGATCGTATTGGGCCTGATTGCTTTGGTGGTGTATCAGAACCTGGAATTCTTAAAAATCCAGCACACGCTGACGGTTAATTTGGGGGTCAAGCAATTCAGTACGGATTTAAATCTCGGGGTTATGCTTCTGGGGCTGTTTATTGCCGGTTTCCTGATTGCCTACTTCTTCAGCCTGACCCACCGCTTCAAAAGTCGTAAAACCATTCGCAAGCTCAACGAAGAGCTGAATATTGAGCGAAAAAAAGCGGCTGAAATGCAGCCCCGAAAAGAAGGGGATTCCCGGCAGTCATCCGCAGCGGCCCCTGAATCTGGGAAACCCTCCGGCCCCGCCGCCGGGCAGGCGACACCGTCCGAACAGAAAGGGGATACGGCCTGAGTCTTGCCGGCAGCTAATCCTGATCCGGCCTCTGATGCAAAAAGCCCGCAAAGCGGGATAAAACAGCTTAAACTGAAGAATCGGTATTCATGGCAGCAGGCAAAATAACGCCCATGATCCAACAGTACCTGGAAATCAAGGAACAGTACGCGGAATATATTTTATTCTACCGCATGGGCGATTTCTATGAGATGTTTTTCGAAGATGCCCATACGGCTTCCCGGGAACTGGAAATTACCCTGACCGCCAGAAACAAGCACGAAGAAACCGCTGTTCCCATGTGCGGGGTGCCGGCGAAAGCTGTTGAAGGCTATATCGGCCGGTTGATAGAGAAGGGCTTCAAGGTGGCCATCTGTGATCAGACCGAGGACCCGGCCGCGGCGAAAGGCCTTGTTAAACGCGATGTGGTCCGGGTGGTCACCCCGGGTATGGTCATCAATGATGACCTGCTGGATGAAAAAACCAACAATTTTGTCATTGCCCTGGCCCTGGGTGAAACAGCCAATGGAATTGCCAGTCTCGACATCTCCACCGGCACATTTCGCCTGGCGGAGTCCGCTGATCGGCAAATCCTGTTCGAGGAAGCGCTCCGTGTCGCCCCAAGCGAAGTCGTGATGCCGGCGGCCGCCCGGTCGGATTCCGCTTATGCCCAATTTTTAGAAGCCTTTGCAAGCAAGGCGGCAACTTTTCTTGAAGACCCGGTTTTTGACTTTAAAAAGGCGCGGCAGCGTCTTATGGAGCAATTTCAAACACGGAGCCTGGAAGGCTTCGGGTGTGAATCCGCATCATCCGGGGTTTCGGCTGCCGGTGCGCTGCTTTACTATCTCCATGATACCCAGAAGCAGGATATTTCCCACCTGGACCGCCTGGAAACCTATCAGCTTGATCGCTATCTCTTTATTGATGAGATCAGCAGCCGGAATCTGGAACTGCTCAAAAATCTGCGGTCCGGGGCCAAAAAGGGCACTCTGCTGAGCGTGATGGACGCGACGGTGACGGCCATGGGGGGACGGCTTCTGCGACACTGGCTGCGCTATCCCCTCCAGGACCCGCAATCCATATCCGTGCGCCTCGATGCGGTTGAAGAGGCCAAATCGTTTATCACGATTCGAAAATCCCTGCGCACGCATTTGAAATCCGTAGCCGATCTGGAACGGCTGGGCAGCAAAATCGCCATGGGGCATGCCAATGCCCGCGATCTTGTGGCCTTTAACCGCTCCATCCGCATGCTGCCCGCCATAACTGAAGATTTGCGGCAACTGAGCGCAGCGCTATATCAATGGGATGAGGGCGTCTTGGCGCCGCTTATGGAAACTGCTGAGCTGGTTGAATCCGCCATTGCCGATGATCCCCCCCCCACCCTTAACGAAGGCGGGATTATCCGGCGCGGCTACAACAGTGAACTCGATGAGTTGATTCATATCTCAACGGAGGGCAAGAGCTACCTGGCCGAGTTGGCGGCCCGCGAAAGGGAGCGCACCGGGATTCAATCCTTGAAGGTTAGTTATAACAAGGTGTTTGGTTACTATATTGAAGTATCCAAAGCCCGGTCGGAATCCGTGCCTTCCCATTACATCCGCAAGCAGACCCTGGTTAATGCGGAACGCTACATCACCGAAGAGTTGAAAACATTTGAAGCTAAAGTCCTGGGCGCCCAGGAGAAGCGCGCGACCCTGGAATATGAGCTGTTCAAAGATGTTCGTCGGCAGGTGGCGGCCCGGCACGCTGAAATCGCCTCTGCTGCCCGGTTTATCGCCCGGCTGGATTGCCTCCTGAATTTGGCTGAGGTTGCGGATTTGAATCATTATATGAGGCCCGCCATTAATGAAGAAGGGGTGATTGAGATTGCAGAGGGCCGGCACCCGGTGATTGAAAAATTGATTGCCGGTGAACGCTTCATACCCAATTCCATTGCCATGGATCAAACGCAGAATCAGATAATGATCATCACCGGACCGAATATGGCCGGAAAATCAACCGTTTTACGGCAGGTAGCCCTGATTGTGCTGATGGCGCATATGGGCTCTTTCGTACCGGCGGAATCCGCGCAGATCTCTGTTACGGATCGGATTTTCACCCGTGTAGGGGCACTGGATAATTTGTCCCAGGGACAAAGTACTTTTCTGGTTGAGATGCAGGAGACCGCCAATATCATCAATAACGCATCCCCGAAAAGCCTGGTGGTAATGGACGAAATTGGACGTGGCACCAGTACCTATGACGGTTTGAGCATTGCCTGGGCAGTGGCTGAGCATCTGCATGATTTGCGCGGCCACGGGGTGAAAACCCTGTTTGCCACCCATTATCACGAATTGACGGAGCTGGCTCGTATTAAAGCCCGTGTGAAAAATTTCAATATTGCGGTTAAAGAATGGAACGATGAGATTATCTTTCTGCACAAAATTGTTTCTGGTGCCACCAACCGCAGCTATGGAATCCAGGTGGCACGCCTGGCCGGAATTCCCGACACGGTTGTCCGGCGCTCGAAAAAAATTCTTTCAAACGTGGAAAATACCGGCTACCCTCTGAGTGCTTCACCGCAAGAGGAAACAGCTGCCGACGCTTCCGCGGAGGGCTACGTTCAGCTCAGCCTATTTCGGCCGCCGGAGCAGGTTATCCTTGATAAATTAAGAGATGTTGATATATCCTCAATGACACCGCTGGATGCGATCAATTATCTCCATATGCTCAAGGAGAAGGCAAATCATTCAGCGGCCGGTGAACAGAAAGGAAACGGGGGATCCGTTCATTAATGCCCAATTGTGTATCTGAGCTTGAAGCTGCTTTGCTCCGCCCTGCCTCCATTCGGTTGCGTTGTATATGGTAAGCCTCTTCAATACCAGTGATGATACGCCGGCTCTGCGGGTTATGAGGGCTTGCAGCGAATCGGTGTTCTGCCGGAATTTACAGGGAAACGAGGTGGGTCAGGGATTAAAGATGAACCGGTCAGCCATTGCGATAATTTTTTCTGTTTTCGTTTTGCTCTGCCTCGGTCTGCCTTCAAGCAGCTGGTGCGAGTCGGCAAAACAATCCTATTTCAAGGCCGAATCCTGTTATCAGAAGCTCTCCAGGGCGCCATCAAAGCAAACGTACCGTTCTAACTGGAAGCAATGCATCAATCAGTTCGCGCGGGTTCATCAGATAAACCCGGAAGGTGCGTGGGCGGCGGCAGGCCTCTACATGACGGCCAATCTCTATGCGGAGCTCTACAAACATTCACGTAGTGACAGGGACATTCAGGCTGCAAGAGCCAGGTATGCCCGGGTTATAGCGGATTACCCGAACAGTAAATACCGGGAGCGCGCCCGGGCGGCCATCAAAGACCTGCCTGAGCCGGAAACGACCGCCAGAAAGTTGTATTTTGAGGCAGAAGCCGCCTATAAGGAACTGCGCGAACACCCGGAGCGTCAGCAATACAGGAGTTCGTGGGAGAAGTGCATCGACCGGTTTGCGGCGGCTTATCGCCAGTACCCCGGAGATGGGTGGGCCCCTGCCGCCATGTTTATGAGCGCAAGGCTCTATGAAAAACTGTATGTGCATTCATCCAATTCCAGAGATCAGGAAGCGGCCGCTGATGTATACCGACGGTTAATCGAAACTTATCCGGACAGTCAATACCGGGAAAAAGCAAGACAGCGTCTGGCGTCTATTGGTGATGCGATCGGCGCGGCTATCGTCGGTTCCAAAAAGGGGTCCGGCAAGCCGGGCCGCGAAACCCGCCAATCTGCCGAGGAGCCCGTTTCGGAGCAAATGGCGAAGGTAACCGGTATTCGATACTGGTCCAATCCGGATTATACCCGGGTTGTCATTGACGCCAGCCGGGAAACCAGCTTCCAAAACAATTTGTTGCACAAGGATCCTTCGATCAACAAGCCTTATCCGCGTCTTTACGTGGATCTCTCCAATGCCCGGCTGGGCGAGGTGAAAAAAAAAATTCCCATCAACGACAGTCTGCTGCGAACGGCAAGGGCCGGCCAGTATAGCAGAGACACAGTTCGGGTGGTGGTCGATCTCAAATCCTTTGCGGATTACAACATTTTTTCCCTCAAAAATCCCTTCCGGATTGTCATGGACATCCGTGGGGAAGCCAGCGGAGCTTCGGTTGCATCGCCGTCAACCCTGAAGGATCCGATTTTGACCCCGTTTTGCCTGGGCGTTAACCGGATCGTGATTGATCCGGGGCATGGCGGGAAGGACTACGGGGCGCCGGGCTACCAGCGGGGGGTGCATGAGAAAGATGTTGTGCTCGAAATTTCAAAGAAACTGGCTGAAAGACTCCGCAGTGAATTGGGATGCGAGGTTTTACTGACTCGGAAAACGGATAAATATCTGACGCTTGAGGAACGAACAGCTATTGCCAACACCGAAAAGGCGGACTTGTTTATATCAGTCCATGCCAATGCTGCAAGAAACCACCGGGCGTTTGGGATTGAAACCTATTTTTTAAACCTCACCACCGATGAATCCGCGATAACTGTTGCAGCCCGGGAAAATGCAACCTCCAAAAAAAATATCGGGGAACTGGACTCGATCCTACAGGACCTTTTAAATAATGCGAAGATCAACGAATCAAGCCGACTGGCGACTTATGTGCAGGCCTCCCTCTGTGATTACCTTTCCGGGCGGTATAGCAGCATCAATAACAAGGGGGTTAAGCAGGCGCCGTTTTATGTTCTTTTAGGGGCGCAAATGCCCTCAATTTTGGTTGAAACCGCTTTTATCAGCAATCAGCGGGAATGCCGCCGCCTGACAGCTCCGGATTATCAGGCGGATGTGTGTGACGGCATTGTCAAGGGTGTATCGCGTTATATCGAGGAAATGCGGCCCAAAGCGGTTTCCGGCGATCAGCAGGCCGCTGAGGCTGGTGGCTGAGCTGGGCGTACTCGAGGGAGATAGCCGGGAATCAACCTTGATGGCTTCGTAAAAAGCGCCAGCGGTTTTTTTGCTGAAAGTAACTTGAGAAAGCTTCCCGAAAGCTGTTGAATACCGCCCTTATCGTTTGATCTGAAGACCCGGGCGGAAGCACCTTGAACCTGGCAGGCCCCGGTGGCCTGCCCGAATGTGTCTGGCAAAAAGGAAACACCCATGGAAAACATTCAGGCAATTTCAGTCCTTGACGGCCGCTACTTAAAATATACGGAAGCGCTGACCGACATATTTTCCGAATATGGACTTATCCGTCACCGGGTGTATGTCGAAATCCAGTGGCTGCGATTCCTTTTAAAGGATTTGCAGCTCGACCATGCAGACAGTGAGGAGTTAAAAACGATCAGCACCATTGCCGGAGATTTTGATGTGGCGGCCGCAAACGCCATCAAGGAAACTGAAAAAATCACAAACCACGATGTAAAGGCGGTTGAATACTACATCAAGGATCGTCTGGAGGCCTTGGGTCTGGCCCGGCTGAAAGAATGGGTGCATTTTGCCTGTACCTCCGATGATATCAACAATGCGGCATATGCTTTGATGGTTAAGGCCGGGCGACAGTTCTTACTTGACGAACTGGCTGACGTTTTAAAAAAGCTGGAAACCTTGGGCCGGGAATACAAAAAGACGCCGATGATTTCCCGAACGCATGGGCAGCCGGCCACACCCACGACCGTAGGCAAGGAGATGATCAATTTTGCCTGGCGGCTGCGGATTGAAGAGGCAAACCTGCGCATTTCATATATTCAGGCCAAAATGAATGGGGCCAGCGGCAATTTCTGCGCCCACCAGTTTGCCTTCCCGGATATCGACTGGATTGCTGCATCTCAGAATTTTATTGCCGGCTATCTCGGGGTGACGCCCATCCTTTTGACCACGCAGATCAACCCTAACAGCTACCTCTCCGAGATACTGCATATCCTTGTCCGCACTGCCGCCATTGTTATTGACCTTAACCGGGATATGTGGGGCTATATTTCGCTGGGCTATTTCAAGCAGAAATCCGTGGACAGTGAAATCGGATCCTCCACTATGCCGCACAAGGTCAACCCCATTGATTTCGAAAACAGCGAGGGCAATATGGGGGTCGCCATTTCAATAATGGAGCATATGGCGGTTAAACTTTTAAATTCCAGATTTCAGCGGGATTTGACCGACAGTACCGTGCTGCGCAATCTCGGGGCGGTCTTCGGCTACCTGCTGATCGGGTTTAAAAGCACGGTCAAGGGTCTTTCCAAGGTGACGGTTGATCAGGAGGTAATCGCCAGTGACATTGGAGCCAACCCGGAGATCCTTGCGGAGGCCATACAGACGGTAATGCGGGTTTACAAGGAAGATAAACCTTATGAAAAATTAAAAACCCTGACGCGAGGCCGCTCCATGGATCGCCTGGATGTGGAAAAATTAATTGCTTCTATGGAAAATGTGCCCGGGGACGTGAAAAATCGGTTATCTCAGTTAAGAGTGGATCAATATGTTGGGCTTGCTGAGCAACTTGTAGACTGGTATTTTTCTAAAATTGCTGAAGGCAGGCATTGACAATCCTTTTGACCGGTCAATACGAGGCCCCTACGATACCCAGCAAATTTAACTGCTGCAGGACGCGATTGCCGATGGACGATTAATGCTTGCACCGTGTTCCCTATTATGTTATCAAATTAACATATTATACCGTGATAGCGTTTCAAAAAGGTGAAGATCTGCGTCTTGCATCACCTGCGGTAAATTGATGCAAGACTAAGTAACCGTCATTTCTATGTATGTGCAGTGTGTTGATCTTTGAGTTGTTGCGATGCCATCCTAAAATGTTTTTTCAGGTGCATCATAGCATCATGTTTGAAAAGTGAATCCCGTCGCCCCTTCAGCAATGTGGGTGGTACTGGGTTCTTAACGATCCTGTTGTATTGGTTTTTTTTAATTGATTCTGTTACATCTTTACGGTAATAAACTAGCAAATTGTATTTGAGCGCCAAATTGTGGTTATAAGTTTAGTGTCAGCTACCCATTCATCAGGAAGTTGGATCAATAGAATTTTTAAGAGGTGAATATTCATGGATTTTACGATTGAATTTGACAAGCAGCAGATTGAATCGATTGAGAACATTCTTCAGGAAGAACTGATCGATATGGGCGTGCAGAGCGTTATCCTGATGGATCTGGCCGGCAATGTGGTCGTCAATTTGGACAGAGGCGATAAAAATCACGATGTTTTTTCCCTGGCCGCCCTGGCTGCCGGAAATTATGGCGCTGTCAGTGCAATGGCCAATATTATCGGGGAGCAGGAGTTTTCATTGCTTTTCCATAAAGGCGAGGAGGAAAGCATTCATTTCAGCAAGGTCGTTGAAGATTTGCTCTTGCTGACCATTTTCAATAAAAGCGTCTCTCTCGGGTTTCTGCGGCTTAAAGTGGCTGAAGCCATCAAGCGGATCCAGCAATTGATTTAACCGGCATCTGCTGACCGATCGTTGCTAAATCGGTCGTTTCGAAAAAATCAGCAGACTCTGGGGGTCTACCGTCGCGGTGCAGGAAAAGCTTCTCAAACTAGTTAACTTATACTTCTGGAGGAAAGCGATTTGGCATTAATTAATCCGAAAAAGAAGGAGGTTCAGGTCAAAATCGTCTATTACGGTCCCGGCCGTGGCGGTAAAACTACCAATCTTGAATATATCAACCAAAAATTCAAGAAGCGCATTCAAAATGAAATGGTCACAGTTAAAACCTATGGCGATCGAACCCTTTTTTTCGATTTTCTGCCCTTTGATATCGGCGAGATCAAGGGGCACAGCATTAAGGTGCAATTATACACCGTCCCCGGACAGGTGAAATACAACGCCACCCGCCGCCTCGTTTTAAGGGGTGTGGACGGGCTCGTTTTCGTGGCGGATTCCATGGATTTGCGCCGTGAAATGAATATTCGCTCGTTGCAGAATCTCAAGGAAAATCTTGAAACTTTCAATAAGAATATTTTCAATATTCCCCTTATCATGCAGTATAACAAACGGGATTTGGAGGAGGAAGGGATTCCGATATTATCCCTTGATACCCTTCAGAAGGACTTGAACGCTCGTTTAAAGGCTCCATATTTTCCGGCAAGTGCGGTGAAAGGCGACAATGTTGCGGCCACCATGAAAAAAATTATTGCCGTGACTGTTACATCTTTACGGAAAAAACTCGAATAATTACTGACAGGAGGGCAAGCCATTGGGTTCAAAAGACGAAGATGCCGACCTTAACGCAGAAGTAAGCAGCCGCTTGGATGAATTGTTCGGGGATGAGGAGTCTGACAGCAGCTCCATCTCTGAAGCCCCTCAAGCGCCGGCCAGCGATGCCTCTGCTGCTGATCAAGCCGCGATAGATTATACGCCGTCGACTCCAGACCAGCCGGACCAGCCGGACCAGCCGGACCATCCGGAAGCCCCCAGTCCGGTTGATGCGTTAAAAGCCCTGGTCTTCTCCATTGATTGGGAAATCACTGATGTTACCATGAAAGAGTTTTTAAAAGAAGTCAAGCGCCTAAAGACCAAGTACGCTGATGACCGGATCAGCCTTATGTTTTTAAAATTGCATGAATCCTTAGGCAAATACATCAAGGCCAGAAAAGTGAAGGCCCACCCGGATGCTCTCAAATTGCTCACCTCGATATATCAACAATTCGAAAAAACGTTTTTGTCACCTGAGCTGAGCGATGCGGAAAAGAAAAAAATGGTTTCAAAAGAAGTCAAGAAATACAAGCGGTTTCAGCAACAGGTGCTTGCAACGGAAAAAGCTTCGAAAACACGCGGAGCGGTTTCAGGTCCGGCTGCATCCGAAGCCGGCCGAGAGCCTGCACAACCCTCAGCAGCTATGTCCCAGGAATCCCGGGAGATGGCAGACTATATTTTGGATGAACTCAAGCAGACAATTAAGTCAGAATTCAAGGCCTTGCGACAATTATTAAAAAGTGGGGACGCCTGATTCGACGGGTACTAACATGGCTGTTTTGCCCGAAACATTCCAAATTTTAAATAATATTTTGTTATCATAGAACAAATAACTTTCGGAGGCTGGCAAATGGTAGAATTTTCAGGGGATATTTCAAGGCTTGTGCTCAAGCGGAAAGTCCGTGCCGATTTGGGCGAAGTATCTCTGGACAGCGAGATGCTGCAGGTACTAATGGAACTTGATGGAACCAAGAACCTCGCACAAGTCGCCCGTTCATTGAATATGAATATGAAGCACCTCCGGGGTATTCTCAATAAGCTATATAGCCTTCAAATTATCGAGGTCGCTACAGATGCCATGCCGACACTGGGCAAGGATTTCTTCAATACGCTCTCAGGTGAACTGGCCCGGGCGATGGGGCCGATTGCAGACGTGGTGATTGAAGACGAAATAAGCGATATGGGCGAAGTTAAGTCCCGTTTCCCCGCTCGTCGGGCTGCCGAGTTAGTTGATTTGCTGGCCCGACAGATCATAAGGGAGGAGCGAAAGGTGGCTTTTCAGCAATCCATGGTGAAAAAACTAAGGGAAATAGAAGCCTAAGATGTATACAGTTTCGGATTACTGGGACGCTGTACGGGATCACTTAGGAGATGCTGAGTGTATTATATGATTGCCAATTTTTATAAGGAGGGCGATTCATGACGGTAATTTGTGAGGAATGCGGAAAAGTTTACCACCTTGACCCTGATAAGCTCGAACAATACAAAGGCAGGGAGTTGCGGGTTAAATGTGGTGAATGCGGGCATGTAACGAAGATGGCCCAGTTGGCCGCAGACCAGGAAAAGACCTTTTCACAACCTGGCTCGGATTGGACGGGCAGTGATGAAGGGGATGCCGACAAAGCGTATGCAACGGATGATCTCAGGGAAGAACTGTCGGATGCGGCCTCGGCAAAAAAAAGCGATTACCATAAAGCCACCTCCGTCCGTCGCGGGAGTATCATTGGGCTTCGAGGGAAAAATTTTATTTTGTTTCTGTTTATTCCGCTTGTTTTGATCCTTGCTACCGGCATTTTTTCTCAGCTGCAGATACAAGAACTGGGGGACCGCATTACGAATAAGAGTAGGGATTTGGTGCTTGAAGAGGGTAAAGACAAAATCATCCAGAAAGCCCGTAATGTGGCCCGACAAGCCGAGATTTATCTAAACGCCCATCCGGACTTGAAACGCCAGGATTTCAGCAAAGATCCGATGTTTGCCAAGATTATGGTCCAAAGCGTGGGAGAAACCGGCTATACCTGCCTCTTCCAGCACCATGAGCCGGGAAAGGAATACGGCAGGGCGCTATGGGGACATCCCCAGGAACAAATTGTTGGCATCGTCGAAAAGGGTGCGCTTGAAGGTGTTTTTAAAAAGACACTGGGGCCCTATTTTGAGCCATTCTGGGATATTATTCTGGCTTCCCGGGACAAGAAAGAATCCGAGGGCTTTTACAACAGGAAGGATTTAGACGGAAAAATCAGGAAAAAATATATGGCGATTTCACCCATTGAATTGGAGCGGCCCGGTGAATTTTGCCTGATGAGCACGGCTTACATTGACGAGTTCACCGACAAAACGCAAGGTCTGCGGGATTCAGCCAAAGATATGGCAAGAGATACCCGCAATATTAACCTTGGCATCCTGCTTGGCGCCCTGATTTTTGTCGGCCTTTGCGTTTTCGTTTACGGAAACCGGCTCTCCCGGCATATTCAAAATCTGACGCGCGCCACGGACCGGATCAGCGTCGGGGACCTTGAGGCAGAGATTGACGTTAAGTCCAAGGATGAAATCGGCAGTCTGGCCGATGCTATTTCTCGTATGCAGGATAGTTTAAGATTTTCCATTGAGCGGTTGCGCCGTCACCGTTGAAGAAACCCACGATTTTGAGGAGATCTTTGAGAACGGCAGAAAATGGAATTTCGTTTGATGCGCGAAATATGAAGCCCAAACGCGCATGGTTTTTTCATGCGATTTGATTGATATAAAGCGCTTTCATTCAATCTTATAAAGCTATTTATTTTAGGGAGAATCATCATGACGGTAGTTTGTAAAGAATGCGGGAAAGTGTATCACCTTGACCCTGATAAAGTTGATCAGTATAAGGGCCAGAATATCCGGGTTCGCTGTGGTGAATGCGGTCATGTGACGCAACTCTCAAAGCTCATTGAAGAAGAAAAGGACGACGCTTCACAGCTTTTCGGGGAAGAGGCCTACACTGAAGCAACACCCGGAGAAGAATCCGTCGAAGCGCAGCAGTTCCAGGCGGAACCCACTTACGAAGAAGCGCCGGAACGAGCGCCGCGTGAAGCGCAAGCCTCCCGTCGCCGCGGAATTTTTGGATTGCGGAGCAAGATGGCATTCCTTTTTCTTCTCATTCCGGTTGCCCTGATCGCTGCTTCCGGTTACTTCTCGCAGTATCAGCTCAACGAACTGGCTGATCATATTACTGAAAGGAGCACAGAGCTGGTGCTTCAGGAGGGTAAAGAGAAGATTATGCAGAAAGCCCGGGACGTGGCCCTGCAATGTGAGGTTTACTTAAGGGCTCACCCGGAATTGAAGCGCGAAGATTTCAATTATGACCCGGAATTCAGCTCAATCGCTCTTCAGGGTGTAGGAGAAACCGGTTATACGACCCTAATCCAGGAGCCCGAACCGGAAAAGGGTATCAAGTCAACGATCTGGGCGCATCCCAACCCGAATATGGTTGGCCTGGGGGATCCGGAAATGCTCCGCAAGGCACTGGGTCCCTTTTTTGAGCCGTTTTGGGATGTCGTTAGCGGGTCGTTTGGCTCCCAGGAATCCGAGGGCTTTTACCAATGGAAGGATGCGGACGGCAAAATCCGTGAGAAGTATATGGCGATCGCCCCCATCGATACGGGGGACAAGGACAAACCGTTTCTTATGATGGCAACCGCTTATACGGATGAGTTCACCCAAAAAACCGAGAGCCTAAAGGATTTTGCCGGGGAAATGGCCCGAGATACCCGCAACATCAACTTCGGAATTCTGATCGGAGCCATCGTGATCATCGGCCTTTGCGTCTCCATTTACGGGCATCGGCTAACCCGGGACATTCGGTATTTGACCGAAGCGGCTGAGCGAATCAGTCTGGGAGACCTTGAGGCGGAAATTGAGGTTAAATCCAAGGATGAGATTGGTCATCTGGCGGATGCGATCTCCCGGATGCAGGATAGCTTGCGGTTTTCCATTGAACGGTTGCGGCGCCGTTGGTAACCGTTTAAATTTGATGACTCAAAGCAATGCGGAGGTGCCTCCGCATTGCTTGTTTTTGTGTCTATAGCGATGAATCGAAAATATTCGAAGGAGCTGAGATGAGATGATCATTATACCCAGGGAAAAGCCGGTTGTAGAAAGTCTGAACAGCTATTATTTAAAACTCGATAAACTGCTGGAACATTACCGGGGCGTATTGGAAAGCGGCAGCATTTATTTTTATGCACCCACGGCTGAGGCCGCAATTTTTTTTGACGATGAAAATGTGCTAAACGGCGTCTATCAAGACGACAAAAGCCAGGTTCAAGGTCAGGCAGCCATTGATTTGATATTTCAAACAGCATCGCAGAGCAACTTTTCCGTCTCTGTTTATCGCATCCAGCCGGATCGGCTTTATTACTGGGCCAATCTGTCAATCTCCAAAGACTTATACAGTGGTTTAAGCTCAGAGTTTGCCGATCTGGAAGGGCTTATCAAAAAGATGGAAAATGAAAACCTCACTGGCTATATTGATGTGGAATTAAAAGATCTTACCGATCACGGCTTACTCTTTTTCTATAATGGTGAAATGATTGGCGGCGGCTCCATCCAGGGAGAGGGGGATGTGGATCGCACCCTGCAATACCGGGATGAGTTGATTAAGCGCTGCCGTGAACAGGGCGGGATGTTCAATGTCCGCAAAACCGAGCTGGCCAATCCTATAATTAAGAAAGCCGCTGTGGAGATATCTCCGGAATCGGAATCGGAATCGGGGCCGGCGCCGGTTGAAGATAAAAGGAAAGCGGCGGCACCTGATTCGCAGCGTGTCCTTCAAATGCTTAAGGCTTTACTGACGCTTTTGGAGGCAGAGGTACGGGCAAACAAAAAGATCCGGACGGATTTTGAGACCCTGCTGAATCGAAAATTTATGGAAAAAGTGGACAAATACGATTTCCTGGATCCCTTCGCAGCTGATTTCAGATATTCCGGCGGTGAACTGGACTTTACCGGTCGTGCGCCGCAAGCCCAACTGGTTGCGGGTGTAGTTGAATGTGTCCGGGAAATGGTTTCCGATCTGGGTATCGGTAAGAGTTTTCGCAAATCTCTGCTTTCCTGGCAGGAAGAATATGGTGATGAGGTTCAGGCATTTCGAATTGAAATATAAACGTTATTCGGTGTTTTATATTATTAACCCATGGCCGGGTAGGAATATATAGATGTTGCCCCAGGTTTTAATCGTTGATGATGACCAATCATGGCTGCTTCTTATTTCAAAAGAGCTGGAAGCTTATGCGGCGAGCTTTTCCATTAGGATTGCATATAGCGCAGAGAAGGCGCTGGCGCTGCTTCGTCAGCAACATATCATGCTGGTGATATCGGATTTGCGGATGCCCGGCATGGATGGATTTGATCTGCTCGCGCAGATTTTGGAAAATTATCCGGATCTGCCCGTTATTATTGTTACCGCTTACGACCGGCCAAAAACGAAGGAAGTGGTCTTTAGGAGTGGTGCGGCTGGATACTTGACCAAACCGTTTGCCAAGGAGCAATTGGGCCGGGAAATTACTAAAATGCTGCATAAAAAGGCGGAAGGGGGGAATCTTCACAATGTATCCCTGGAAACCTTTCTTCAACTGGTGGAAATGGAGCAGCAGACATGTACGCTGCAGGTCATCAATAAAACCGGAAAGACCGGTGGGGTTTTATTTTTTCGGGACGGAGAACTGATAAATGCCCGAATTTGTGATCGCCAAGGAAAAAAAGCGGCTTATGAGATTCTTTCCTGGTCCAATGTTTCTGTCTCCATAGAGAATGCCTGCGTATTTTCGGAAAAAATCATCGAGGGGGATTTACAGGCCATTCTATTGGATGCCATGCGTTCAAAGGATGAAAATGAGGATAAGGCCCGGCAGCATACCGAGGAAGCCGGGGAAGCCGGGGAAGCCGGGGAAGCCGGGGATTTTGCCGCTGAAGCAGATGATTCTCAAGCGTTTGCCTCCCAGGCGGGCAATTCTTCCGCGGAAACAGAGGCCGAGGCCGAAGACGAAGCCCAGGAGTTATCGGATAATTCATCGAAATCAGGGGAGGGTGAGGGGGTCAACGCCTCAGAAAAATCAGCCGAGAGCAATACGGAGCTTTCTGAAGGTCCTGAAGAACAGATTTCCGTCGTTGAGTCCATTCGCAGACGATTGGCCCGGGTGCTTGGCAATTATAGGGGAGTTGAAGATGTTTATACTGATGGCACATGGGATGCTCTCCTGACTGAGAGCGCAAAAATCGGTGAGGTTTTTGGTTTTGGTCAATTGAATGTGATATATGCAAGCAAGGCCGAAAAGCGGCAGTATTTGGTAGTTCCGGGCGAAGAAACAACAATTATTGCGATAACCGCGGGTGCTTCCAGGGATAGAATTATCGGTGCCGTCAGTTGATTTAATGGCTTGTCAAAGGGTAAACGGAATCGGTCATGAAGGATTTGTTTAAAGACGTTCTGGGGATTGAGGGTGTTCACGGTGTTTTATTGTTTACAGAGAACGGGAACTTGTCTTTTTCTCAATTTACAGCCGTGTATCAGTCTGATGAAAACTTAATTAAGACGGTGGACTGGTCCGTGGTGATAAATGAATTGTCAGGCATCACGGAAGCTGAAATGATGTTTGACGCAGGCCGCCTTTATTTTCGGAAGAGCAGCTTCGGTTGTTTGCTGGTGGTTTTAGATGATCATGCCCCTGTGTCAATGGTTCGTCTCAATTGCGAAGTTTTGATGCCAACCCTTGATAAGCAGAAAGTCGGCAAGGGGTTTGGGCAGCTTTTAAGGAAAAAAATTTTTTAAAATAAGTAAAAGTGCCTTTCCACCCCCTTGTCCTGCCGGATCTGCCGAGCCGGGGGATAACTTTTTCCATTTGGCCGCCGCTGCGATTGATTTTGCCGCTTCCCAAAAGCTTCAACTATCCTTTGTGCTTTTCAAAACAATTTGAGTTTGTTATGATTACTTAAAGTTTAATTGTCGCCCAATCCAAAATTCGACTATCGAAGATAAAGGAGTTCATCAAAATGGGGGAAGCGCAAGCAACATCCAGTGATCTGGAATCACGGCTGAAGGCTGCTGAAGCCTATGAATCGCACGGTTTATACGATGAAGCCCTGGCCGTTTATCAACAGCTGTTATCTCAAACGACGGATGACGATGACGCCGTCAGGAACCGCATACAGGGTAAAATTGACGAACTCAGCCAGGAAGTCAATGATGATGATAAGGCACCTTCCTATGAGCTTTCTCATGAAGAGGTAAACTATATTAAAACCGGTCTCTCCATTGGCGAAAGCGCCCCGGAGGTCTGCGACAGTGCGACTGCCTTCAGGGAGCTTGGCCTATATAAAGAGGCGGTTTCCGAATATCGAAAACTTTTCCAGACCGAGATGCCATTTGAAGACTATTTGCAGGAGTTTCTGGATTGTTTGCTCTCCGTTTATCCCCCCGGCGAGGCCTTTGAGGAAGTCGATAAGGTTGTAAAGGAATGTCAACTGGGGAAAAAAAGCGAAGCCTCAATTAAATTTGCCCTGGGCCAGGACCTGGATCAACGCGATTACAAGGAACTGGCTGTTAAATGTTATGAAGCGGTCCAGGCCATTGACCCGATTTATCCAAAAATAAAAGAACGTTTGGAGGCCACGCAGCCGGACCGACGCTTTGAATCCCGCTATGATTATTTGTTGAAAAACAATATCGTATCCACCACCCAGCTTCAGAAGTCCCTGAATCTGGCAAAAAAAATGAAAAAAAGCGTGGAATTTGTCCTGATGGATCAGTTCAAAGTATCCAAGGAGGATATCGGCAAATCGCTTTCCGCCTATTACAACTGTCACTTTCGAACATTTGATGCCAAAATGGAGGTCCCCTATGAGCTGATCAGCAACTTGAAAAAGCCCTTTCTGCTTCAGGATCTCTGGGTTCCCGTACACTGGGAGGTCGGCCATATTGAAATTCTGATGGATGATCCCAAGGACCTGCGAAAACTCGATCATGCCAAGGCACTGTTTAATACCAATAAATTTTTGTTTTCCGTGGGCATCAAGGAAGATATCGAGGCGGTCATTAATCATTTCTTCTCCCAGAAAAAATCTCAGGCGACCATGAAATCCAGCGCTGGCAGCAAGGCGCCCACACTGGATGAAATGCCGGAGATCGAATTCGAAGAAGATGAAGATGAAGATGAAGAGGTTGCGGAGGCCTATGACGAAGGCTCCGGCAAGGTGGTTCGTCTGGTCGACCAGATGATGATATCCGCCTATCGCAAGGATGCCTCAGATATTCACATTGAGCCTTCCCCCGTTACCAAGCGGACCAAAATCCGCTTCCGAATTGACGGGGTTTGCCAGGATTTTTTAGAAGTTCCCAATTCCTTTACCAACGCTATTCTCTCACGGATCAAGATCATGTCCAACCTTGATATTGCCGAGCGTCGGCTGCCGCAGGATGGCAAAATCAAGTTCAAACGCAAAGGCATCCCGGAATTTGAGCTTCGGGTCGCCACCTTGCCTACGGCCGGCGGGTATGAAGATGCGGTTATGCGGATTCTGGCCACCAGCGGTGCCATGCAGGTTGATGAGCTTGGTCTGACAGAGCGCAATCGGGATCTTTTGAAAAAGGCCATCAGTAAGCCCTATGGAATTATTTTATGTGTAGGGCCAACCGGTTCGGGGAAAACCACCACGCTGCACTCGGCGCTTCATCATATCAACACGCCGGAGCGCAAGATTTGGACCGCTGAAGACCCCGTGGAGATCACCCAACTCGGTCTTCGCCAGGTTGAGGTGAAAAACAAAATTGGTCTGGACTTTGCGCGTATCATGCGCTCGTTTCTCCGTGCCGATCCGGATGTGATAATGGTGGGGGAGATGCGTGATTACGAGACCGCTTCAATCGGAGTGGAAGCCTCATTGACCGGCCACTTGGTTTTTTCCACGCTCCATACCAACAGTGCCCCGGAAACTGTTACCCGACTTCTTGATATGGGGCTCAATCCTTTGAATTTTTCGGATGCTTTTCTTGTGGTGTTGGCGCAGCGCCTTCTGAGACGCCTGTGTAGGAACTGCCGCCGGGAATACAACCCCTCTCAGGAGGAGTTTGATGAGCTTGTCGCTAACTTCGGAGCAGAGGAGTTTGCTCAGACCGGTATCCAATACAACTCTGATTTAAAACTTTATTCCCCTGTGGGCTGCGATCAGTGCAATGGATCAGGCTATAAGGGGCGGATGGGCATACATGAACTCATGGATGGCAGCAATTTGATCAAGCGAATGATAAAAAAACAGGCAAGTGCCGAGGAGCTTTTCCGCCAGGCCAAGCAAGAGGGCATGACCACCTTGATGCAGGATGGCATTTTTAAGGTTTTTAAAGGTTTGACGGATATTTCGGAGGTCCGACGGGTTTGCGTGATAGTTTGATGGATGGCGCCTGCCGTGCTTGAGGCTGCATTTAAGTGCAGTACAGCCCGGCTTAATAGATTAATCCCCTGTGATGACAGGCTTCAGGAATTTGGCCGTGCGCTTGAGGAGACAAATAGGCTCGGTGGGGCGGCGGGTAGCCAATATTTTTTATCAGTTTTTACAAAGGTTTATATCCCGCCCTATTTTCAATTCTCGGCAGACCCCGGATGATTCGCAGCCAGAAAGAACATACAGTACCTATCAAAGGGACTTTAGGCGTTATCCCATTGAGTTGAACGTCTCGGTTGCATTTGGCGATGAAATTGCGGGATCGGACGACGATAAAGGGGACTTGCAGGACATTTCGGGAGGGGGGGCGCTGTTTGTTCCGTGCCACCCTGAACAATATTATACCGGGCAGCAGATTGAAGTCACCATCTTTCTGGCAAGTACTAATGATGTCCAGGCCTGCATTCGAACCGAGGCAACCGTAGTCCGCATTGAGACAATTATGGATCCGAAAGCCGGGGAGACGGCCTGTGTGGCTGTGCGGTTTGAGCAGACATTCGATTTTGAGCGGATGGACAGTGGCCATGGCGGGATGAACGCATGAAAAAAGGCAATCCCGGTCATCGTCACGATTACCATACCCTGGGCGGTAAGGTCAATGTTGCCCTGGCCATGATGATTTTATTGCCGTATCTGCTTTTGCTTTATTTGTACGCTGATGAGAAAATAAGCGCTTCAGAGACGGTTGTATATTTTCTACCGGTTATACTGATATCAGTGTTAGCCGGCTTTTTGTTACTCCGGCGTTCTGCTGATAACCTGCTATCGTTAAGCAAGCAAATGGCTCGTGTACAAGCCGGGAAAAGCGCCGGCCCCATACGGATCCAGGCGGATAAGGAGTTGATTGAAATTGCTAACCATTTCAATTCGCTAATGGACCAGATGGAGCAGATGAACCGGAAAAATCAGGAACAGGCCACGCAACTCATGGTCTATTCCCGGGACCTTGCCTTATCCTACCAGAAGAGTAAGCAGGAAGAGGCATTGCGAAACCGTCTGAGCCGTTATGTTGGCAACAACTTGGTGGAAAAACTGGTCAATTTAAAAGAAGGAGTGCTGCTGGAAACCGAACGCCGGGAAGTGACGATTCTGTTTGCTGATATCCGGTCATTTACTGCCATCGCCGAACGGATGACGGCTGAAGAGGTCGTGCTGATGCTGAATCAGTATTTCAGTGTGATGGTGGATATTATATTTAAAAACAGCGGATTGCTCGATAAATTCGTGGGAGACCAGTTGATCGCTGTCTTCGGGCTGATGGAGGCCGATTCCAATCCGTCCGAAAATGCCATACGCACGGCTCTGGAAATGCAGCAGGCCACTCGGGCGCTTATGGACAGGAGGCGTGCCGAAGGCCAGGAATGTTTTGATGTCGGCATCGGAATCAATACGGGCATGGCAATCATCGGCAATATCGGTTCTTCCAACCGGATGGACTACACCGTTATCGGGGATTGCGTCAATGTGGCCGCCAGGCTTGAGGAATTGGCCGAAGGCGGGGAAATCGTCATCGGTGAAACCACTTACCTTAAAAATTCCGGTGCATTTCAGTTTGAAAGCCGGGGCGAGGTATATGTAAAAAACAAGAACGCCCCGGTGGTATGCTATAATGTTTTATGCAGTTAAGGGTGGATCGCTTTTTGGCGGAAGTGCATGGGAATCGAACCCACCTAGGACGGTGTTAACGCCCTACACCGGATTTGAAGTCCGGGAGCCCCACCAGTGAGCTTCGCACTTCCATAATGCCTCATAATCTGGTCACTTAAGGTAAAAGCAAGCCAGATGCTTGTCAACACTTTTTCACGCAGGATGAAAGCTGAAGGAATGATTAATCACGAACGCCTTGCCGAAATATTTAAAAAATTGGTAATGATCGACAGTGTTTCAAGGCAGGAGGCCGGGATTTCAGAGGTCATCTGCCGCATGCTGACGCCTTTAAATCCGGACATCCACGTGGACGATGCAGGCTTAAAAACCGGAAGTGATACCGGCAACCTCATTGTCCGTATTGCCGGTGATACGGATGGTCCCCCGTTGATGCTAAATGCCCACATGGACACGGTGGAGCCGGGGCGTGGGGTGGTCCCGGAATTGTCGGAGGGCGTGTTTATCAGCAAAGGCGATACCATTCTCGGTGCAGACGATAAAAGCGGCATTGCCATTATCCTGGAAGCCCTGCAGGTTATCCGGGAAAACCGGCTCCCCCACGGCCCCATTGACTTGGTTTTTACGATTTGTGAGGAAATCGGGTTGTTGGGAGCAAAAAACCTTGATTATAATTTAATTCAAGCCCCCTTTGGATATGCCCTGGATACCTCGGGAACCGAGGCCTTCATAAACCGTGCGCCGGCGGCGAATCATTTTGAAATCCAGGTTTACGGCAGGGATGCCCATGCCGGGGCGGACCCGGAACAGGGGATCAACGCGATTGTGTTGGCCAGCCAGGCCATTGCCAATCTGCCGCTGGGCCGCATTGATGATGAAACTACCTGTAATATCGGGGTGTTTGAAGCAAGCGGGACGACCAATATTGTGCCTCGGCACGTACGGATCAAAGGGGAGGTCAGAAGCCATGATGAAGCCAAGCTTGCGCGGGTGACGGAGTCCATCACCTCGGCGTTTGATGCGGCGGTTACCGAGTACCATCGACAACATGACTGCCATGATGCGCTACCCTATCTCGATATCTCCGTCCATAAGGATTTTTCCGCAACCCATATCCCTGAGGATCATCCGGTGGTAACACTGGCCCGCCAAGCAGGGCATGCCCTGGGGCGGCAGATCGCTATCAAGCGGAGCGGTGGTGGATCCGATGCCAATGTTTTTTTTGAAAATGGCATCATCACCGGAGTTATCGGAACCGGCATGACCGATGTTCACAGCACCCGGGAGTCGATCCGCCTGGATGATATGATAAAAACCGCTGAACTTCTGGTTGAAATTATTCAAAACCATGTCCGGCAGGGGAGTTTCAGCCGCACATGATCGCCTACTTTGACTGTTTTTCAGGGATCAGCGGGGATATGACCCTGGGCGCCTTTTTCGACCTGGGCGTCCCGCCTGACTGGCTGAGCAATGCGCTCAAAGAAATGCTGGGGCTGGAATTTGAATTATCCGTCACCACCGCCAGTCGGATGGGTATATCCGGCCGGCAGGTAATGGTGCGCTCAGCTGACCAACCCGTCCGGCATTATTCGGATATTCAGGCGATGATCCAAGCCGGCCGGCTGCCGACAGCCGTTCAAACGTTGAGCCTGGAGATATTTGATTGCCTGGCCGCGGCCGAGGCAAGGATTCACAACTGTGCCAAGGCCGATGTCCATTTCCATGAAGTCGGGGCAGTGGATTCCCTCGTGGATATTGTGGGTGCGGCTTTATGCGTGGATTATTTGAAGATCGAACGGGTTATAGCCTCAAAAATTCCACTGAGCCGGGGGACGGTTTCCTGTGCCCATGGCATTCTGCCGGTTCCGGCGCCGGCAACACTTCAAATTCTCCAGGATGTTCCGGTATACGGTATCGATATGGCCGGGGAGTTGGTAACCCCTACGGGTGCGGCGATTATCCGGATACTGGCGCAGGAATTTGGCGCCGCCCCGGATATGACGCTTGCGGGAACCGGTTATGGCGTTGGCAGCCGGGAATTTGAATCCCTGCCAAACCTGCTGCGGGTGGTTTTGGGCCGGAATCCGGCAGGCCCGGAGCGCCTGTTGATGGTGGAGACCTGTATCGATGACATGAACCCGGAATTATACAGCTTTTTAATTGAGCGGCTCATGGCTGATGGCGCGCTGGACGTCTGGTTGGTTCCGGCATTTATGAAAAAAAACCGTCCGGGAACCCTGCTTCAGCTCATGTGCCCGCATTCCTGCAGGGAAGTTCTGATTCAACGAATTCTCACGGAGACAACCACCCTGGGAGTTCGCTACTATGAAATCCATCGTCGCATCCTGGATCGGCAAATCGTGTCAGTGGACACGATTTACGGGGCCATTCCAGCCAAGCAGGTGCGCCTTCCGGATGGCCGTATCCGAATTGTTCCGGAATACGAAGCCTGCAAGACGGTGGCAGCCGATCATCACATCCCGCTCAGGGAAGTTTATGACCTTGTTTGCCGGCAGGCCGGCCAATAAGCGAATGTGCTGATTTGGGTGGAACAATGCCTTGACAGGAACCCGGTCAGAATATAAAACCGGTGCATGGAATTGAGGCAACAATTCGTTTTGGCAGTGGCAACCGGGGGCTATATCGGCTATATTCCGGTGGCTCCGGGAACATGGGGCTCGGTTTTAGGCGTGGCTGTTTACTGGCTGGTCTCGGCACTTCCTTTGTCAGCGGCCCTGCT
>P_1C_Sed_2_UnCtyDRAFT_1000005_pt1 | contig 57116 bp, 56 predicted proteins | sample Pon1CUnioCityCA_4_FD_10229 | JGI IMG/M metagenome (IMG submission 10229) | reverse complement strand
CTGCATAACTGCACAGCTTTTATTGCCAGCGATATGCTACAGCAAGTTACCTTCTTTGGACGTCAAAATGAGCGTACATCAGGTCTTATTGTAGAAACAGGCGCTGGTTGTAGCTTATATGCCAATGTGAGTGAGACTATTTTAAACAGTGATTTTACCCAACTTCCCGAAGATCTAATGATGAGCGCTATTGCCTTATCCCTCACTGAGTCAGTAGACATGGACAACTTCTCTTTTGACGAAGACTGAATCGATGGCTGATGAACTTCCGGATATTCAAGTCTTTAACCAGACAAGCCTTTCCATTCCCTTGGACCAATCTTTCTGTCAGGAAGTAGCCAAACAGCTCTCTGATCAGGAAGATTGTAGTTTTAACTTTGTTGAGGTCGTCTATGTAGACGAAGATGAGATTGTTCAGATTAATAGCGAGCACCTAGATCGAGATTATATAACAGATATCATCACCTTTCGATATACCGATTCAGATCAAAATCAAAATATTGAAGGCACTATGTTCTGTTGTGCTCCACGAATCATCGAACAGGCACAAGAATTTGAGGAATCTACGGAAAGAGAGTTTTTACGAATTTTTATCCATGGTCTGTTACATTTAACGGGATATGAAGATCAATCCCAAGAGCAAAAAGAACGGATGACGCAACGAGAAGAGTTCTATCTTAAAATGACTGAGAAGCAGTTTCAATAATTCCCTTTTGCAGATCTAAACTACTTAGCCGAATTTGCGTACAGTATTCCCTCAATAGTTCAATAAATTTCAACGGTAATGAGCATAGAACACATTCCCGATAATAAATCTGATAGCCCCCTGGATACTGCTAAAAAAAAGACGCACGAACATGCACGAAGTTTGTGGCAGATAGTCAACAGATATACCCGCATTGAGGATCTCACCAAAACGACAGTAAAGTCCCAGTCCCAACCGGAACGTAAACAGCTTTACAGCAATACGTTCATTTCATTGCTTTCTATTATCCCCTACCTGTTAGTACTCTTATTCGGGATTTCTTTCTTCTGGGATTTTGATGGATTGTCAGCCACTTTTTGGGGACGGCCGCTACAATTCGAGGGGTTATTGAAAATACTCAGTGTTAGTGGGTTAATCGGATTTCTAACCAATTGGCTGGCCATTACCATGCTTTTTAAGCCTGCCGAAAAACGTCCCATTTTTGGACATGGCCTTATTCCGGCACAAAAAAACAGGATAGCTTACCGATTGGCACAGGCTGTTTCTGAAGATTTGATTAATCCTGATATCATCAAGAAAAAAATAACGGAGTCAAATATCATTGGCCGTTATCGTGAGCTATCAACCCGATATATCAAGAACATTATTGATGATCCTGAGTTCAGAACAGATATCAAACAATGGGTTGTACAATATATTGACGAAATGATAGCAGATCCTGAAATAAGAGCTGCACTTGCCAAACGTATTCTCACCCAAATTGAGGAAGCCTTGCACAACAAATCATTCGAAAAAATTGCGCTAAAAACGTACACTTTTGTGAAGGGGCGGGAAATGCAGGCCATTATTGAAGAAGCGTTAGTACAAATTCCAACATCGGTAGAAAGCGGATTGGATAAATTGGATAATTTATTGGACCAGCTTCCGCGTAAGATTGATGAAAACAGTAATGCTATTGAAAATATTGTAACAACATTGCTTTACAAGCTAATAAATCAGCTTAATGTACATACATTGGTGGAGGAAAACCTGCGAAGCTATGATGAACAGCACATCTCGAATATTATTCGATCGGCCACCAATGAGCAATTGCGTTACATTCAATATTTGGGGGCAATACTTGGTTTTATTGGTGGATTCGTTATCTGGGAACCGTTGCTAAGTGTAATGGTACTGGTTAGTTTATCTGCAACGCTATTGCTTTTAGATCAGCTATTATATCAATATGCAAGTGGTTCCTGACCTGATATGAATCTACATCTTTCGGTGGTTAAGTGAAGGGATCTGATCCCGAACCTCGTGGATAATACTGGGATCTAACTCAGCAACCGCAATTCCAGGCTCTTGTCCGGCATCTACCACAATACGCCCCCACGGATCAATAATCATTGCATGTCCCCAAGTTTTTCTATTCTGCCCATGTAATCCAGTCTGAGCGGGAGCAAAAACATAGCTTGTATTCTCAATCGCTCGAGCTCTCAACAACGGACGCCAATGATCTTGTCCGGTTGTATAGGTAAATGCAGATGGAATAGACAAAATTTCGGCCTCGTTATCAATGAGTTTTCGATATAGCTCGGGAAAGCGAAGGTCATAGCACACCGAAAGTCCCCAATTACCTATTTGGTCATTTGCATAAACGACTGCCTCTGGATCACCTGCTTCTACATATTCAGATTCCCGATATGATTCATCGTCATCCAGATCCACATCAAAAAGATGAATTTTGTTGTAGCTTTTCACCTCTTCACCATTTGGGTCATAAAGGGAAGAATGATTGTAGACTTTTCCATTAGCGGCTGGGACGGGGTAGCTCCCGCCCATTATGTATATCTCAAACTCTTTTGCAGTCGCAGAAAGAAATTGCGGCACTTCTTCAGCAATTTTTTCTGCTTTCTTCATCCGCATAGATAAGCCTCCTAAAAAAGCAAAATTTTCAGGGAGCCCTACTACTTTAGCCCCTTTCTTTACCGATTCTTCGATATATTTATAAGCAGAATTAAAGTTAGCCTGTAAATCGGTTTGGCTGTTCATCTGTATAACTGCCGCTTTATAGGACTTAGAAAACATAATGGGAAATGTATTTAGTTGATACGTCTTAACAACAAGCCTTAAAATAAAAAAGGTGCGACACTAATCATGCCGCACCTCCAAAATTGTTTTGGAAAGATATCTTATTTCGTTTTTGCTCCCCTATCCAGATATTGCTGGTAGAGCTGTATGTGCCGACTGACCATCGGGATTTTATTCCCGCGGATAAACACGTTCGTAATGTGATTCATCGGTTCAAAGGGATCGCCATCAGCTATAAATAGATTCGCTTGCTTGCCCTCTTCAATGCTTCCAAGTTTATCGCTTACCCCAAATATTTCAGCGGCATTAATCGTAATAGCTTTTAGTCCTTCCTGCTTGCCCAAGCCGTAGCTAGCCGCAAAACCGGCGTGGTATGGAGCATTACGTACATTTTCGACTTCTCCGGTAGCAATAGCAACTTTCACGCCCGCTGCATGCAACTTACTGGGATTCTGGTATGGACGCTGATAATTGTCATAATCACGTTCAGGGGTATACAGCGTAGAAACCAAGCATGGAAGACCGGCCTCAGCAATTTTGTCGGCTACGCGCCAGCCGTCTCTTACTCCCGCTAGCACAAACTGCATATTGGGATAATTCTCGGTCCACTCAATTACATCCAAGATATCGCTTTTGGCATCAACAGAGATAATAACTGGGATATTCCCTTTTACAACTTCTCGCATTGCCTGCATTTTTTTATCCATATCGGGCTGTTGTTTGTTATTCGGATTATCTTCAAAATCCGTCATCATTTGATCATAAAATTGGGCTCGCGATATGAATTCATTAAGCTTCTTCAGATCTTTCTTATACTCTTTTTCGACCTCATCATCTGATCGGTCGTCCCACCAACCTCCTTTTTTTGATGTTGGCCAGTTTAGGTGCAAGCCTGCATTGGGGCTAACAGCCATTGAGTCGGGAGAATAACCATATAAGTCAATGAGTGTGGCCTTGCCTGCCAATCGTCCGGAAACGGGCATAGAAATAACATGCGTCACCCCATTTACCCTCGTAACAGGGATGTTAACGCTGCTTGGGTTAATAGCCGTAAAAGCGCGTACATGAGGATTAAAATCGCCAAGCTCTGCCTGATCATTTGTTACCGCTACGGCTCCAATTTCTTGTAGTCCAAGCTGCGTGCCCGCATCAAAGAATCCTGGATATACGTGCTTGCCAGAAGCATCAAGCTGCTCAAACTCTGAAGGGATGTCGACATTGATCCCAACTCCGATAATTTTCTCATTCTCAATCAATACCGTTCCATCTTCAATTACGCCATTAGTAACCGTATGGATCGTAGCATTGGTAATGGCAAACTTCCCAAATTCAGCTTTCTGAGTAATTTGAGCTTCAGCACTCATCCCCAAAAAGAGTACCAAAAGACCAGCTGTTATTGTGCTTTTCAAATAGGTCATAATAATTTCTGTGTGTTTCATCATTTGAATTAATTGCCTTGAAGTTTCATGCCTTTCTTGCTGAATCGAATTTCTGCTCCTCTAAGGCAAGTCTCTGAATGGCGCCCGTTTTCATTGTACCAACGACCTGATGCTTCATCAAAATCCTGTTCAGCATCGACCTTCAATCGCATATCATTGGGATCATCAGCGCGGTCAAAGTATTTTTTACCGTCAACGTAGGTTTTCAGCGTTTTGCTGTAGATGCTCAGCGGATGACCGTCCCAAATAGCAATATCCCCGTGCTTACCTACCTCGAGGCTTCCCACCTTTCCATCTATTCCCAACTGCGTAGCGGGATTAATCGTAATCATTTCAAGGGCATCCTGCTTAGATGTATTCCCATAATGAACGGCTTTAGCGGCTTCATGATTAAGATGACGAATCAGCTCCCCGCTGTCGGAGTTAATGCTGTTTTTAACGCCATTAGCATTCAATATTGACGCATTGTATGCGGTTGAATAATAGACTTCGAATTTATAGGCCCACCAGTCGGCAAAAACCGAAGTATACGCACCGTTTTTCTTGAGCTCCGGTGCTACTTTAAATGCTTCGTTAGCATGCTGGAAGGTGTAATCTTTGATTCCATAATCATTGAAAACTCGCATCAGCATAGTAATTTCATCAGCTCGGTATGAGTGCGTATGTACCAATACTTCTCCTTCCAGGATATCTACCAGCACCTCCAGTCGTTCATTCTTGGCAACCGGAACGGGTGGCGTAGAGCGATTCCCTTCTTCATATGCCTTTTTGGCATTTAAATACTCCTGGCGATTCCGCTGGTAGTCAATCGCAGCATCAAAATGATCGCGAATTACCTGTTCAACACCCATGCGAGTCCGCGGCTGCACATCAAATCCTTGTCCGTGTACCCTTGTTGGATTTTCTCCGAGCGCGAATTTGATCGTTCGGGGGGCACCCTCAAAGCGCATTTCATCCATACCTGACCCATAGCGAAGCTTGAGTGTTTCATTCTGTCCTCCTATTACATTAGCAGAACCGTGCATTAAATGAATTGATGTAACACCGCCGGCCAACGCCCAATAAATATTAATATCATTGGGATTAATCGACTCTTCCATGGTAACCTCGGCCGTAACAGGATTGGTCCATTCATTGATGTCTACGCCTGCAATATGCGAGTGAGCATCGATAATTCCCGGCATTACATATTTGCCGGAAGCATCAACCGTTTCTACGGCACTTGGAGCCGAAATGTCTTCTCCAATTTCAGTAATAATACCATCCTCAATTAAGAGGTCAGTATTAGACATATTACCGTTGGCTATAGTAATCAGGGTGCCATCTTTGATAAGCACCGAACCCCTTTCTTGGGCAAAAGCCGTCAGGCTGAAACAAAACGTCAGTATCAGTAATAAAAACTTCTTCATAATTATTATTCCTCGGAAGATTCTTGTTCAAATTCTGTAAGATTTCCATCCGTTATGGAGTAAAGTGCCTGGGCTTTTTCCTCCATAAATGGCTTGCTAAATATGGTGAAGCTTGCGATACGACCTTCCTCAATATTTCCGAGCTGATTGCTATAGCCCAGAATATCAGCCGTAGATTGCGTCAACATGCGCAATATCTCTTCATCTTCAAGCCCCCCGTCCCCCTTTAAGGTCATTAGATTCTTGCTAATGTCATCAAGTTCCATTCCGTTTGAGGCGAACCCAACTTTTACGCCACTATTGATAAGCTGTGAAATATTCTCAATGTCTGCTTTATAGGCTGCTTCCTGCCTATCCCTGAAGATGCGCATTTCCTCGGTTATTTCAGGCTTATCTTCATCCTCTTCTTGTGATCGCCAAGCAGGTTCTTCAGGAAGATCAATACTTGCCAATACCGGAATATCACGCTGCTTCAGCTCATTTGTCTTCTTGTATGCCTCCTTTCCTGATATAATAACAACTTCAAAGCCAAGCTCATCCTGAAGTGTAAACACACGTTCAATATTTTCTTTGGTATCTACCACAAAATAGAGCGGTTGCTGCTTGTCCATTACCGGGTACAACGCTTCAAGTACTTCGTTCTGTTTTGGAGCAGGATAATTNGAGGAGACCGAAGCGAAATATCGCTCATGTTGCCGTAGTGCTTTGGCATCATTAAACAGTTGTCTGAATTGACTCATTATACCCATCGTAGTTGAGGGATATGCTTGACCCTGTGCTTCCTCAAACTGGGTCGTCATACCAACTCCCCTTTCCAAGAGTAAATTTTTAGTTTCACTCCCATTGATAAAAAGCAGGTCGACCTGGCCGGGAATCATCTGTCCTTTTAGACCCAGAGCAGCTGAAGTAAACCCCTTTTTAGGAGCATCAGAAAGAGATTTACTGTTGGTATCTAACAATTCCAAAGGTCGTCGTTCGGGCTGAATTCCCGCACGTCCATAACCTGGATTACCGGGTTCATCTGGCGTTTTTACATCTTCATTTACATCGGGGCTTCCCCAATATGCATGACCATCAATAAATCCCGGATACACATGCAGACTATCTCCGCCATCATAAACATAGGCATCAAAAGGAATAGATACATTTTTACCAACGTCAGTGATTACGCCATTTCTCCAAACGATAGTTCCACCTTTGATGGTGTTTCCATCTGACGTGTGGATTATTACGTTTTCGAAAGCCTCGGCCGGCATCGACTGTGACCATCCCTGTGATGCGAACATCAACAAAAAAGCCAAACAAAAAGCAGTGATATGAGCTGTTGTCTTCATAAAAGATGTTTTAGTGCAAAATTAACCAATTTGAATATATAATTATGAATGTTATTTGAAAGCTTATAAAAGAAAAAAGATGTAAAGCGATACTATGCCCGATTATGTAAGTTTGGTTTATACCCACAGTTGTCCATCATTAATGCTGGGAGCGATCCACTGCATTTAGCATTAAAGATTCTTCAATCTTATTTGTGCATTAACTAAAATCAATAGAATAGAATTTGTTGCACAGTCATAAGGATTGTAACTTTGCTGGTTCAAATTTAGAGTTTAGAATCTATTTAAAACGGAAAAGAAATACCCAATGAGTGAAGTAGAACCTAGTGTTAGCTATAGTTTTACCATGCGTTTATATATCAAAAATAAACCTGGTATGCTGGCTAAAATTTTAAGTGAAATAGCAGATCATAAAGCAGATCCCGGGGCGGTTGATGTCGTCGATGTTGAAGGAGATTATAAAGTTCGGGATTTGACGGTAAGTGCCCGCGATGAAGAACACTCCAAGGCTATTGTTGAAGCGGTTAAAGCAATTGAGGGCGTTAAGGTTAGAAATGTATCAGACCGTGTATTTTTGCTCCATCTCGGAGGCAAAATCCGAATAGAAAACAAGGTACCTGTCGATACCCGTGATTCACTTTCAATGGCCTATACCCCTGGCGTGGGACGTGTTTGTGAAGCTATTGCAGAAGAAAAGGATAAAGTTCACTCGCTGACGATAAAGGAAAATTCTGTGGCGGTTGTAAGTGATGGATCAGCTGTGTTAGGGTTTGGAGATATTGGACCAGAAGCCGCTATGCCAGTAATGGAGGGCAAGGCTATGCTGTTTAAGGAATTTGCCAATGTTGATGCTTATCCAATTTGTCTTCAAACACAAGAAGTGGATGAAATTGTTAACGCCGTGAAATGGATGTCACCCGGCTTCGGCGGTATTAACCTAGAAGATATTGCGGCACCACGCTGCTTTGAAATCGAACAAAAGCTAAAAGAAGAGCTGGATATTCCTGTTTTTCACGATGATCAGCATGGAACAGCCATTGTTGCACTAGCTGCTACCATCAACGCTTTAAAAGTTGTTGGAAAAGATCTTTCCGATCTACGAACGGTAATAGTAGGAGTCGGTGCAGCAGGTGTGGCTATTACTGAAATACTTTTAGAAGCCGGTGTGAAAGAAATATTATGCTGTGATAGAAGTGGTATTATTAACAGAGATAACTTGGATGAACTCAATTCCAGCAAACAATGGGTGGCTAAGAATACAAACTCAGAAAACATGTCCGGATCATTATTGGACGCAACCGAAGATGCTGATCTTCTAATTGGAGTTAGTGGCCCGGGTACCGTCCCCATTGAAGCAATTGAACATATGGCTGACGATCCTATTGTGTTTGCGCTTGCAAACCCGGTTCCTGAAATAAGGCCGGAAAAAATTCAGGGACTTGCCCGAATTATTGCCACCGGACGAAGCGATTATCCTAATCAGATAAATAATGTATTAGCTTTTCCCGGAATTTTCCGGGGTGCTTTGGATGCTCGTGCTACCGACATCAATGAAGAAATGAAACTGGCGGCAGCACACGCTATAGCAGAATGCATTGACCAGGAAGGACTTAGTGAAGAGTACATCGTACCCAGTGTATTCAATAAAGAAATTGTCCGGAAAGTATCAGAAGAGGTGAAAAAAGCTGCTTATAACAGTGGGGTAGCACAACGTCCAAAGCCTTAAGATACTATAAAGTTCTCAAATTTTAGGCTAGCATTATATTAAAGCAGGGTCGGAATAATTTTCCGGCCCTATTACATTGGAGGCACACGTCCATGCTGTGGTTTAACGATGATCTCCTCAACAACGGTACGAGGTGATAGCTGAGTTAAATTCAAAATAATCTTTGCAACATCACTGGGATCAATTAATAAATCGCGATCAATAAGTGAACCTTCCCAGGAAGTAGATTGTGTTTGTCCAAGGTTAATAGCCGTTACACCTATTTCAGTTTCTATTAGTTCTTTACGAAGCGAGCGTGTATATCCCAATAATGCATGTTTTGAGGCAGAGTAAGCCCCACTGTCTCCGAGCCCCTCTACCGCACCCACAGAACAAATATTAATAATCAGGGAAGTAGACTTATTTTTAAGATCATCTAAAAACCGATTGGTGATATTTACTGCTGAAAACAGGTTGGCCTCTATTTGCTGAGCAAACTCCTCGTGTGTTGTTTTTTGTAACGATTTTAGCAGAAATGAACCAGCATTGTTGATAATAATCTTTGGGGTGGGGAAATCCTTCGGAAGCTTTATTTTTTTTACGCTCTTGCCCTTGGCTGCATCACATGGTACAATTGCAATCCTATTATTACCAATATTGCTACATAGCGTTTGGGTATCTTTTAGGTCGGATTTTGTTCTTGCAATAAGAAGAAGAGCAAAATCTGTTCCTCTTGCAAAAGCCTGCGCAATGTTTCGACCAATACCACGACTTGCACCGGTAATAACCACCGAATGGCTTTTTTGGTCAGTCACTACCTAACCCCCATAAACTTATGTGTCTGCAGGCTGATGCCCCATTTAGGATTTTTCTTTACGTAGTCAATGATCAAGTCCACGGCCCCCTCCTTTTCCCACTCGGGCTGTAGTAAAAGTTCAGTACTTTCGGGACATTTTGCCGCATTTTTCTCCGCCCATTCTAGATCTTTACGAGTCAGTACAATTACTTTCAATTCATCTACATAGGGATAAATATCATCCAAAGGTTCTTTAAAGCGCTTCGGCGAAAGTGTAATCCAATCAAGATATCCTGAAATCGGTGATGAGCCACTTGTCTCAATGTGCACCTGAATTCCAGCCTGTTTTAATTGAAAAGTAAGCGGATCAAGATCGTGCAAAAGCGGCTCCCCTCCCGTTATTACGGCAAATTCGGAGCCACACTCCTTCGCTCCCTGAACAATTTCTTTAACAGTCTTTGGCGGATGTTGGTCTTCATCCCAGCTTTCCTTGACATCGCACCACCAACAGTTTACATCACATCCAGCAGTCCGGATAAAATACGCCGGACGTCCACTGTGAGCTCCTTCGCCCTGGATGGTGTAAAAATCCTCCACGAGTGGATATTCTACCGACAACATCTCATCCTGATCAATAAGGCCTTCTAATTTTTCCTGATCAAATTCGTTAAACATTATCCTCTGTATATTCCACCCAGCTGTTTTCTGTTTCCCAAACAGTGACATGTAATTCAATGTCTTCCGGAATACGCTGCTTGGTTTCCTTATATATAAATTCTGCGATGCGCTCTGCAGTGGGATTCACCGGCATTTCTTCATTCAACACCGAGTGATCTAATCCTCCTTTTTCAGATCCTTTGGAAGCCCATTTTAACTCTTTAAAATCACAAACCATATCATCCGTTTCGAGATATTTCGAAGGATTTAGCTTATGTGACTTTGCGGAGAGATGGACTTTATAGCTATGTCCATGCATACGACCGCATTTACCGTCGTAACCCTCAATTAGATGAGCAGCATCAAATTTAAATTTTGTATGTAAAGTCCAAGTGGGCATTTACTGTATGTTATCGGTTTCATAAGAAAAGGCTTGCCTTTACTGACAAGCCTTCGAAAATAAGGAAATATTGAGACAATTAGGAATTACTTAGGCCACTTAATTGTACATCCCAGTGCCTTAGTCGTTTTTGGATCTATTTCTTTGCCTGCTACTAATTTTTGTATAGCATCTTTGAGATAGTGTTGATCAACTGCCTGAGCTGATTTGGCATTATCATCGATGGCACCGGTATATACCAGCTTCATATCACTGTTAAAAAGGAATATATCCGGTGTTCGCGTAGCGCCAAATGCTTCTGCCATCTTTGCTCCCTCATCTAAAGCATAGTAAAAATTGTAATCACTGGATTTAGCCCGGGCTTGCATATCCTCCATTGATTCCCCATCGTCGCGAATGGCCGCATTGGGATTCAACATTATTACTCCAATTCCATTTTCGTCGGCCATCTTTGAAATTGGATTATAGCGGTCTTCCCAAGCCTCAACCCAAGGACAGGTATTGCACGAAAAATTAACTAATAGCCCATTTTCACCTGCCACTTCTTCAAGTGTCAGAACTTCCCCTGATACGTCCGTCACCTCCAGATCGGTAAGCGGAGCTTTAGCCCCAATCTCTATCCGATCATCAAAATTATCTTCTACCGGCAAAAAAGCCAGTAAACCAGCAGCTGAAAGTATAAGTAACACAATAAGTGATTTATGTAAATTCATGGCATTCATTTTTTTATTGCTTTTTTTATGTGACGTTCAAACTTTTCATATTCAGCGCCTTGTTCCCAATTGGCGATAAGGTTTCCTTCTTGATCCAAAATTTTTGTAAACGGCAGTGCTCCACTCCAGTCATCGGATAAGGCTTCAATAAAAGGCTGATCTTTACCCGTCTTAAAATAGGTGGTCCAGTCTACATTTTGCTTTCGTAAAAACTCCAGGGCATTATCTCGCTGACCGGGAAAATCAGCAGAGATGAAGATAACATGTAGCTCATCATCGTATTTTTGCTTTAAATCAACAATGTAAGGGAACTCTTCGATACAGGGCGCACACCAGGTTGCCCAAACATTTACCAGAACCGCTTTATCCCCCTTATAAGAGCTAATTGCTTTTTTTAATTCAGCGCCCGTCGCATTTTTTAGCAACTCTTTATCTGATATATCCTGCCCTACCGTTAACCCTACATTGCTAAACGCCACCAATAGAAAAAAAGAAAGGATACGTACTATTTGCTTAGATTTCATCATAAATTATTCCTTTTCCTCATTAGGATCCCATAAATGCCGTTCAATATCTACCTGATATTCATCTACGAATACCACATTTTCCTGTTTCAGGCGTTCACGCATTGTGTCATCCGGAAAGTGTACGTGTCCAGTTAACTCACCATTTCTGTTTACAACACGATGAGCCGGTATCTTAGTTTCGGTAGCTTTATTAAGCGCATAACCCACCATTCGCGCACCAGATGCAATACCAAGAAAACGCGCAATAGTACCATAGGTTGTGACTCTCCCTTTGGGAATTTGTTCCACCACCTTATAAACGCGCTGATAATAATCTTCCATCGTTTATTACTCCAACATCTTAGATAGTTTGTGAGCAGTGTCTTGGTCTATATCCTTAGCTCTCTTTGCAAGCGTAATAGTCCTCTGCCCTAATATCCGGTACAGGGTTAATAGTTCCGGCTTGTCTTCAAGTAGATCCAGATGATGTCTCACCGTTTGCAGATCTCCGCGTTTAATTGGACCACTCAGGGCTTTTTCAAAGGATTTTTCCTCAATATTTTGAAGCGTTGTCTTTATCAGCGGCATTAGCGCTTTTTTTGCTTGATCCCGAGTAAGAATACTGTCTGAAGCTGTTTCTACTGCAGCATTTAACAGTGTATTTAAATAATTTGATGCTATTACAGCTGCAGCATGTAAAGAGGATTTTTGCCCTTCAGTAACCTCTATCGTATGTGCTTCAAGTTTTTGGGCAATCTGTGTAAGCAAAGGAAAAGTTAATTTGTCCCCCTGAAGGCTAAAGTAAATATCCTCAAAATCAGATGATCCTGAATCATCAGTAAAGGTCTGTAATGGATGGAAAGAAGCAACGCTTCCCCCTTTTGATTTTAACTCCTTGAGAAGGCTTGCCGATTCATTCCCCGAGCAATGTACGATTGTTTTCGCGCTATAGTCATCTGCGATTTCAGCAAGTTGATTCGCTGTAGATTCTATAGCTGAATCAGAAACGGTAATAAAAATAAGATTTCCCAACTCGGAAATATCCGTCGGGAAAGAACCTGCTATTTCAACATCCAGAGCCTGAGCTAGTTTCTGAGCTTTATCAGGTGTGCGATTAAAAATACTTTTGATTGCAATATCTGCATCTGATAATGCACTAACTAAAGAATGGCCCAAGCCGCCTACACCAATAATTGTGATCTCAGGTGTTGGCATAATGGTTTATGAAAATACTACCTTTTGATGATCGGCATATCCGGTTAAAAGGCTTCCCGTATAATCTTCATATTCAGCTCTCAAAAAGTGAAGGTCAAGCTTCCATTTATTGGCAACAATTATTCCTGCTATAAATGATGTGGTGCCCTTTATGTATGACTCTCCGCTATTTAAATAATTCATGAGTCCCGACTCATTTTCGGATTCCACCATCTCAAGAACCTTCTCGAATTCTTTATTTCGATCATTGTCAAGCTCACAACTAAATATTAGCAGTGCACTTCGCGATGCAAGCACCTCTTCAAGCACATATCCGATCTCTTTTACAATGGCAGGATCGGGATCCGCAATTTGTACACTTAATGCTTTAAAATCATCTGAAAGTGTCTGCAAAAACATCAGCTGTTGGAAGAGACTAATATCCTTCGTAAAGGCTTCATCGTGGATAAAGAAATCGTCATCTTCATCACAGAATTCATTACGCATATAATCATTGACGGGCACTTTACCCAGTGGCGTTTCAAAGAAAGTATTGGAAGCCATCGGCAACTTCTTATCCAATTTTTCATCGTATGATTCTACTATAACCACGGTGTCATAATTTGACATATCCAGCCGACTGTAAATGTCGCATGCCCGTTCAAAATTATCATCATTAATTTCTTCGGGGGCAAAAAGTAAACGGATATGGTCATTGACTCCTTCATGGCGCTCCCGCGCGTTATCAAGTCCTTCCTGGATTTGTTTGCGGGAATACGAAGTAATATTCATAAAAATGGTTCTTCTGAATTTTTAATTATTGATAATATGCGACTGCTAACCAGTTATTTTTCAAATCAAAACTACAAATTTTAGCCCTTTTATCATTATTTATTTCAGCAAATATCCAGTCCGATTCTCGTTCGATTTTCACCTCATTCATATTCATCCTCAGACCTTGTCCACGAAGTTTTATATAGGCTTCCTTAATGGTCCAAAGGCGAATAAGGGGAATTTCAGTAACAATTTCCGTTTCTTCGGGATGGGCAATTCGCTGTTTTAGTTTTGCATGGACTACCCGGTCAACCGGTTCTAAGTCGACACCAATGGCATGCTCTCCGGATAACCCACAAAACACGAAGTTATCTGAATGCGCAATACTAACGAAATACTTATGGGTATCCGTTTTCCCGAAAGGTTGTCCGAGTTCATCTTTCAGAATTTTAAGATCCTGTCCAGCTCCTGTCTTGCCTGCTATTTTTTTTAAAGTGATCCGGGAAGTTACAAACTCTTGCTGACGTTTTTGATTTTTGCAAAGCTCAAACTCCCGCTTCTCCTCTTTACTGAGTTGGCTCATAGCTTCATCAGAAACCGGGACAATCTCAGCCATATAAAATGTAGCCTCAAATGGTAACCATTTTTTTATTTCTGAAATCGAGGTACTCATAGCTTTCCGTTATTCAATTTAAACAAAAGAAAATCTTTATTTTTATGCTCTTCTGAAACTTTTAATATTCATAAATAATATCAGTAAAATATTCATTCTGAGAATGATCGCTGAAAAACTATTCAAAATTTCCATAATCGTATGGGTTTAAAGACCGTAAAAGTATATTTATTAGGTATATTTGATATTCTTGCAATGTTCTACTGAAAATAAAAGGGAGGTTATTATGAAGTTCTATGCTATCGTGCTTATTGCTTTTCTATTGAGTCTTTCCTGTTGTTCAATATTGGGGAGCAATTCGAATCACTCAGATATTGTTGGTAATTGGAAGTGGATCAAATCAACAGGTGGTTTTGCAGGACACACAATAACACCAGATTCAACAGGGTATTCACAGCAGCAACTTCATTTTAGTAAAGACCATAAATTTTTATTTTTCCAAGCTGATACTTTGGTCACGTCCGGACAGTATTCACTTTCCAACCAAAGCGGTAATATCATTATAAACTATAATGCCGCAACAGGATCAGATCTACCTGATCAATGGATCGAATTTAACAAAAATGATACGCTGATTTTAAAAGATAGATGCGCGGATTGTTATACTAGTACCTATAGAAGGAAAAATTGAGTATCTGATTGAGATATATGCTTTTGCAAAGAGAGGAATAAAAAGTAGGAAACGGTATGTAAATCCAGCCAATCCAGAATCGATTAAATAAAAATATACAGGTCCTTATCGTGAGGACCGCATTAGCCCTCGCAATAATTCTTGATACGACCCAATATCTTGATCTTTTTGTTGTGTTTTAAGCTTAATAGAGCCATTAAGAATTAATTCGCATTGCTGGCCCTTATAGCTAAATTCAACGACTTCTAATTCATTTGGGGCATCGTAGTAAGGTTCACTAACGTCGGTAACGAAAAAAACCTCATATTTAAGTTGTTGAGTCAGCGAATGAAACAAACGCTTATTCATAACTTCTTCCATATTTAAAATTTTTACTCTCTAATTCGATCTATTTGTGATCGATCGTTTTCCTTAGATTCAGCGGTAATAACTTCATTAATTAATGAACAAAATGCTACTATCTAAAGGTATTTTAATGCAGATTATTGAATTGTAATCCAACACAGTTTACTAACAGACAGAGCTTCTCATTCCCCCATTTTTTTATCCTGTTGAAGGAAAACACATACTTATTTTAGTATTCAAAACAACAATTGAAATCTAAATAAGATTAAGTGGCTTATATAAAAAATTCAAATCATTACGAACTTACTCTTTAAAGGACTTTCATTGCCTTTTTAAATATTCAGCTCCCGATTTTAAGTTGGTCTTAAAGTACATGTTTTAAAAATTTCAGCTTAAATTTCTTCTTCAAGAACTATATTTCTTTTTCGTTAATAATCCAATAGAAACGTCTCAATGGCTACCATCTTTTGATGCTATATCTTTATCCCATTGACAACTTTAAGGACATCGAATTACGGCTGAGAAAAAAATCACACTTTTGTCATGAATTCTTTATTTTTAGCGACTCAATAAACCATCATAAAAACGAAACAAATACGACTTTCTCATGAGCAATACTGAGTCTTCAGTAAGCGAACAACACGAAATACGTCTGGAAAAATTACAGGAACTCCGGGAAATGGGATACGACCCCTATCCTTATGATTTTGAGGTCACACACAAGAGTAAACAGATTTTAGATCAACCAGAGCTCATTAAACAGGATGATCAGGATGAAGAAGACGTTGAAAAAGTCGCTATTGCCGGTCGTGTGATGACACGACGTATTATGGGCGGATCTACGTTCTTTAATCTACAGGACTCAGAAGGACAAATTCAGGTATACATCCGAAAAAATGATGTTGGCAAGGAAAAATATAATGAAGTCTTTAAAAGACTGACTGACATCGGAGATATCGTAGGCATCAAGGGACACGTATTTAAAACCGGTACCGGCGAAACGACCGTTTATGCTAAAGAATTTACAGTACTCAGCAAAACGCTTCGCCCTATTCCCCTCCCCAAAGAAGTTGAGGAAGATGGGGAAACGAAAGTATATGACGCATTTACGGATAAAGAACAACGTTACCGCCAGCGTTATCTCGACCTGATAGTAAATCCGCAAGTACGTGATGTATTCCAGCAGCGAACGGATATGGTTCAGGCTATGCGTGATTACATGAATGACAAAGGATATATGGAGGTTGAAACCCCTATCTTGCAACCTATTTACGGTGGTGCTTCAGCAGAACCTTTTGTGACGCATCATAATGCGCTGGATATGAAGCTATATCTCCGTATTGCTAACGAACTGTATTTGAAAAGACTTATCGTTGGCGGCTATGACGGCGTTTATGAATTTTCAAAAGACTTCCGTAACGAGGGNCTTTCCCGATTTCACAATCCCGAATTCACCCAGGTAGAACTTTATGTAGCCTATAAGGATTACAACTGGATGATGAAGTTCGTGGAGAATATGATTGAATCGGTAGCAAAAGCACTCCACGGCTCAACCACTGTTACGGTTGGCGATAATGAGATCGATTTTTCTGCCCCTTGGCCTCGAATTCCAATGTTTGAAGCTATTGAAAATGAAACAGGTAAAGACCTTTACGACAAGGACTTAGATGAACTTAAAAATATTGCCAAGGATCTGGATATTGAGCTGGAAGACAGTTTTGGCAAAGGCAAGATTATTGATGAAATCTTTGGAGAACATGTTGAGCCAAAGCTTATCCAGCCAACTTTTATAACGGACTATCCCATTGAAATGAGTCCGCTTGCGAAGAAGCATCGAGAAAAAGAAGGACTCGTTGAACGATTCGAATGCATCTGCAATGGCAAAGAAATTGCTAATGCATTCTCTGAACTTAACGATCCGGTGGATCAACGTGAGCGTTTTGAAGAACAGGCACGACTGCGAGCCGAAGGTGACGAAGAAGCTATGACTATAGACGAGGATTTTCTGCAGGCATTAGAATACGGCATGCCTCCTACTGCTGGTCTTGGCATTGGCATTGACCGACTGGCTATGATTATGACAAATTCAGATTCAATTCGTGATGTCTTATTCTTCCCTCAGATGAAACCGGAAAAATAGCTTTAAGATATTAGTTATCGGTTGTTGGTTTAGTAATAAGCAATTTAAAGCCGGCAATCCGATGACTAGCAACCCTCAACCAACATCATACAGATGAACTTCGAGTGGTATTTAGCCAAACGATATTTCAAGGGTAAAAGAAAAGGTTCCCGTTTTTTATCCTTTATTAAGGTGATGGCTATTACTGGCGTAGCCGTGGGTTCTGCAGGGCTGCTTATTGCATTGTCGGTGGTTCATGGTTTTAAATCTGTTATCGACAATAAAGTACTTGGTTTCGCCCCTCACGTAACCGTAACTTCATTTGGTGATAGACCCATAGAACGGGCTGATACCTTGTTAAAAGAGTTGGATACTTATCCGGAGATCAGTGAAGCGCAAGCTGTTGTAAATGGTCAAACCATGATTCAAGGTGTTGACGCCGTCACCGGAACACTTCTTAAAGGGGTAGATGAAAAAGGAGATGTAACAAATATCAGAGATTATATAACAAAGGGAACCTATGATCTTAGCACCGACAGTGCCGGTCGTCCGGGAATAGTTATTGGTTCAAAATTGGCTCAAACACTCAACGTAGATATAAATGCCACTCTCACTGCTTACACCGTTGATGGGCTTCCCTCCCCCTTGAGTTCGCCAGAAATTGAACAGTTTCGGCTTTCTGGAATCTATGAGACAGGTATAGGTCAATTTGATGATATTTTGGCGTTGTCAGCCCGTCCGTATGTTCAAAAGTTTTTTCTTAAATCACCTGAAGAAGCCTCAGCTATAGAAATTCGGCTTAAAAATAAATCTCAAATAGAATCGCTCGGCAAAAAACTGGATGGTGAACTTAGTTATCCATATTTCTCAGAGACAATATACGAGCGTTACAGTAATATATTCGCATGGGTTGATCTACAGGAACAGACCATCCCCTTTGTTATCGCAGTAATGATTATAGTAGCGGCTTTTAACCTGATTGGCACAGTATTAATGATGGTGCTCGAAAGAACGCGCGATATTGGTATCCTCAAAACCATAGGCGCCAGTAACAAGAGTATTCGCGGCGTCTTTTTACTGGAAGGATTATTCGTAGCGGTAGTTGGCTTACTAATTGGAATTTCTCTTTCTCTGACCTTTGCGTGGCTCCAGTCGACCTATCACATTATTCCGCTTTCCGAACAAAATTATTATATGGCCTATGCTCCCGTTGAACCACACATGCTCGACTTTGTACTTGTTACCGGTGTCACGCTTTTTCTCTGTGCTCTTGCCTCTTGGCTACCGGCTCGCATAGCATCTAAAACTGATCCATTAAAAGTCATTGCCTATGGACGGTAAGTAACTTTCATATTTCGTGTAGAAAACTGGATATTTATTTTAAATGCCATCAAAAAATTCAACGCTAAATTTTAAGTAGATCCTATCTAATTCCAAAGCTAGGTATCTTTTATCTTTTTTATTGCTTTGGGTCCAATAAAACTCTTGATAACTCTTTCAGCACCATTTTCCTCAAAATGTAGTTCAACTAATGTGTTGAAATAAGTATTGTGTTTGACCTCTTTGATATTTTTGATAGATATTTTACTGTCTGCTTGCGGCATATCATCTGCAAACAGAGGGGAATAAAGAGAAAGTATAATTAGCCCATTTTCATAATCAGTCTTCTCAATGATTCTCAGTGACTTCGTCAATCTATAGGTTGGAACTGCGAGGATAAGGCAGATGATTCCTAAAACGGTTGGAATAGCATTTTCTAAGACAGCTTCTATAACACCTAATTGGTTAGCTTCGTTAACAACGTTAATTACTGCAAATACTCCGAAAATATATATGAGTATTGAAAGGAAGCCTATACTATAAACCAAAAAGTTGTTAGAAATCTTGTGTGTTTTCTTCATCACCTGATGTTTATATAATATGCGTCATGCTGTTGGCTTCAGAACTTTATACTTATCCCTTATTACAGGATTTGAAACGGAATGATTGTCAAGTGAGTATTTTTATGCAAGAAAGAACTCTCGAGATCGGATTATCTCGCTCTACACAGGAATCGACCTCCTTTCCTACACTTGCATTACGCCGGTTTTAAACTCTTCAATATTGGGATTATGGTTTGCACATTTTATGGCGTGTGAAATACGATCACGGGTCTGGATGGGATTGATAATACCATCAACCCAAAGACGAGCGGCAGCATAGCGAACATCGGTCTGGTGTTCATAGCGTTCACTAATCTCCTTCATGATCTCTTGCTCCTCTTCTTCGGTAATCTCTTTTCCTTTCTTCTCAAGCGTTGAAACACGAATTTGGGTCAACACTTTAGCCGCTTGCGTTCCTCCCATTACAGCAATCTGTGCTGATGGCCAAGCATACATAAAACGAGGATCATAGGCACGCCCGCACATAGCATAGTTACCCGCACCATAACTGTTACCAACCACGATCGTAATTTTAGGTACGGTACTGTTTGATACCGCATTTACCATCTTTGCACCGTCTTTTATGATGCCTCCGTGCTCTGCGCGCTTGCCAATCATAAATCCGGAGACATCCTGCAAGAAGACAATCGGAATTTTCTTTTGATTGCAATTCATGATAAAACGAGCTGCTTTATCAGCAGAATCTGAATAAATAACACCACCAACCTGCATTTCACCTTTCTTAGTACGGGTCACCTTGCGCTGATTGGCTACAATTCCAACGCTCCAGCCGTCCACCCGTGCAAACCCAGTAATAAGAGTTTGCCCATATCCTTTTTTGAACTCGGTAAAAGAATCTTCATCAACAATGCATTCTAAAACCTTATTCATGTCATAGGGCTTTGTACGATCATCAGGGAAAACATCAAAGATTTCAGTTACATTACGAGCTGGTTCTACAGGGTCTTTCCGATTAAATCCCGCTTTATCAAACGGGCCAAGCTTATCAACGAGGTCACGTACTGTTGAAAGACACTCCTCATCATCTTCCATTTTATAATCTGTTACACCACTAATTTCAGTATGCGTGGTTGCGCCACCTAAGGTTTCATTATCAACCTCTTCACCGATAGCTGCTTTCACTAGATAACTACCCGCCAAAAAGACGCTACCTGTACCATCCACTATGAGAGCTTCATCACTCATAATAGGAAGATATGCACCACCAGCTACACAACTCCCCATTATTGCTGCAATCTGTGGGATCCCTTCAGCACTAAGTCGAGCATTATTTCGGAATATTCGACCGAAATGATCTTTGTCGGGAAAAATTTGATCCTGCATGGGCAGATATACACCAGCGGAATCCACCAGATAAAGAATAGGAAGCTTATTTTCCAAAGCAATTTCCTGCGCTCGCAAATTCTTTTTTGCTGTGATGGGAAACCAAGCTCCCGCTTTCACTGTAGCATCATTCGCTACAATCACGCAATCACGCCCCGATACAGTTCCAATTCCCGTTACTACGCCCCCAGACGGACATCCACCCTCATCTTCGTACATCTCGTAGCCAGCCCACAATCCCAATTCATAGAGATTAGTATTATCATCAATTAACATATCGATACGTTCGCGAGCGGTAAGTTTCCCTTTGTTATGCTGTTTTTTAATTCGCTTTTCTCCCCCGCCCTTTTTAATCTCCTGCTCGGTTTTATTAATCTCTTGAATAAGTGTTTTTAAATCCTGTTGAGACGAACCATTTGAATCTTGGGAACTCATAGATGCGATTTATTATTATTGGATAATAGTTGTATTCGTTGAAGCGTTTCAAAAATAACGAAATTTAGCAATCTCGAAAGTATTGATTCTATCTATTCCACCAAAAGTTCTTTAGTTTCCTTTTGAGATAAACTTCCATCAAAAAATTACCATCTCGTGAAAAACTTCAAAAAGTACCTGGTTACTCTGTTCGTAATTGTATTCTCAATTATATCCGTTACTGAGCTATACGGGCAGCGTAATATCAGCTATCAAGACCTGGCTATGAATCAGCAACAGCAACGGGCATCGTTTGACTATCTCACACTGCCGGGAGATGATAATGGGGCTGTTCAATTTGTCGTTATTTTTCATGTCCCCTATAGCTCACTGCCTTTTAAAAAAAACAGAGACCGATCATCAGCAAACAAATATTTCAGTTCTATGAACCTGATGCTAGAAGTTTTTAAAGCAGAATCTAATGCCGAAAAAAGGGAGGGAAATATTTCTATTGAGGGCTTGGAACCCGCCGGGCGTGCTTTCTGGGAGGATACTGTTTATGCAAAAGACTATGAAAGCAGTCAGTCTGACGATCAATTTTTAAACGGTTATATAAAAGTAAGTCTTGAACCCGGTACATATAACTATGTACTACAAATGAAACGTGGTGATCAGACTGAAAGTCGAATTTCTAGGACGCAAAAGATTAACATAACCTCTTACGGTGAACAGAAAACTGGGGACGTTTTTGTTAGTCCCACATTTCCTGATAAATCTGAATCCTCCCGATTTATCTTAAACACAACTGGTAATACTGTTGATTACGCTAAAGATTTTCAAGCCATTGCTTACTTACCGAAATACAAGTCTGGTGAATCTTATACGATTGATATCGTTAAACTAAGTGCTTTGCGAGAAGATACAACTAAACAAAACAAAGTGTTTTCAAAGAAGCTGACAGAAGAAAATATCAAAACAGATGTACGTCCCCAATTGATACATACTGAAAGAAAACCTTATCTAAATCTCAATGCATCAGATGGTGGCTATACCTATGCCATTATTGATGTACCCAATAGCGAATTCGAGAATTCTTTGTATCAGCTTTCTATAAAAAATAGTGCAGGAGATATTGTTGCTCAAGACACCTTTCGTTCACAATGGAATGACATGCCTACCAGTTTATTAAATTTAAATGTCGCAATAGAAATGCTTCGATTTATTACGAATAAAGAAACCATTAAAAAAATCGACAATGGAACTGCTTTAGAACGGGAAAAAAAGTTTCGTTCATTCTGGAAAGAAAAAGATCCTACTCCCGATACCGAGTTTAATGAATTGATGGCTGAATATTACCAGCGCATCGATTATACCTACAAAAATTTCACCACTGAAAATACAATAGGCTTCAATAGCGACCGTGGAGAGGTTTATATTAAATATGGTCCGCCTAAGGATATTAACCGTAAGTTTCCAAAAGAAGGTGCCACGACTGAGATATGGACTTATCCCAACCGGCAGTTTATTTTTAAGGCAACAACCGGCTTTGGAGATTTCGACCTTGTTTCCAGTCAATCAAGATAATTGCGCAACACTAATTTATGCACAAACGCATCGCCATAAGTATTGGAGATATAAATGGGATTGGCCCGGAGGTCGTTATCAAGTCATTGCGTGACCTCACTTTAGAAGAAATCACCCCTATCATTCTGAGTTCTAAAAAAACATTCGATTTCTGGCTCACTAATCTCTCTCACTCACTTAACTACCATCATGCCCTTACTGCTGATGAGGTTGTTGACAGAGAGGTTAATCTCTTACAAACCTATCCTGATGAGGCTATTTCAGTTAATCCCGGTAACTTTTCTAAACAATCCGGGAAATGCGCAATGCTTGCAGTAGAAAAGGGGATTTCATTATGCAAATCGAAACAAGCTGATGCCTTGGTTACCGCTCCTATATCAAAAGAAGCTGTAAACTTAGCTGGATATCATATTCCGGGACATACCGAATTCTTGGCCGAAAAAACGGATACTACTGATTTTATGATGATATTAGTGCATGATAACTTACGAGTGGGGCTTGTTACCGGGCATGTACCTCTTTCTGATATTACCTCTTCCCTATCTGTTGACTTGGTTAAAAAATATATCCGGATTATGCATAAGACGTTGCGAAATGATTTCAATATTTCGTCGCCTGATGTTGCGGTACTCGGCCTCAACCCTCATGCAGGTGATGGTGGTGTTATTGGTACTGAGGAACAACAAATTATTACACCCGCAATTGAAGATGTCCGCTCTGAAGGACTCTCAGTTTCTGGTGCATTCCCCGCCGACGGTTTTTTTGGAAATAGAAAATATGAACAATACGATGGCATTGTGGCGATGTATCATGACCAAGGTTTAATTCCATTCAAAACGCTTGCTTTTGGCGGTGGTGTTAATGTTACCGCCGGTCTTCCGATCATTCGCACCTCTCCCGACCACGGCACAGCTTTTGATATTGCCGGACAAAATAAGGCCAACCCTTCATCATTTATCGAAGCCTTGGGCCTAGCTTCAGAACTTATTGAACATCGAAATAAACGGGCAACAAAGGGATGAGCACCAATAATACTGAACAGCATCCGGAATATTCCAAGCTAGCCGATATTTATGATGCCGTAATGGAAGATGTTGATTATGAGTTGTGGGCAGATTACATCGATGCCATCATGCTCGAACATCATCCCAATCCCGTAGACATACTGGAGTTGGCTTGTGGAACAGGATCTGTTGCCCTTTTCCTGGATGAACTGGAATGCTACAATGTGATGGGAACTGACAAGTCATCACAAATGATCCAAAAAGCACGTGAGAAAAATAAAGCCATGCGATGCAAAGTCGATTTTGAGGTCATGGATTTCCTTAATTTGCAGCTTAATCAAACTTTTGACGCTGTATTCAGTGTTTTTGATAGTATTAACTATCTGCAAAATTCCNATGAGGTTCTAACTTTCCTCAATGAAACGGTATCAGTGCTTAAGCCCGGCGGGTTGCTTATTTTTGATTTTACGACGCCCAAAAATTCCATCCAGGCGATTGAGTATTTAAATAATGAAGAGGGGTATACCGAGGACAATTACCGCTATTTTCGGAAAAGCAGTTATGATGCAGAAAACCAACTACACGAAAACACCTTTCGTATAGAAAAACTGGCCGACGATCAGGAAAGCGTTGTTCAGCAATTCAGCGAAGTTCATCAGCAAAGGATTTATACCCTCCAACAAATGCTTGATATTATCGATCAAACAGCGTATAACATACGAGCGAAATACAGTGGTTTCAACTTTGAAGAAGCCGATGACCATAGTTTACGAATCACAATGGTATTACAATGTCCCAGCAATCAGTAATAGAATTTTCAAACGTAACAGTATCATACGATCACCAGCCGGTGCTCGACAACGTTAACTTCTCACTTGGTAACGGTGAGTTCACCTATCTAATTGGCCAAACCGGAGCCGGTAAAAGTTCATTTTTACGACTTATTTACCGGGATTTGTTACCCGATTCCGGTGACGTTCGCGTGGCCGATTTGGATGTTACCTCTATTCCCGACAAAAAGGTACCCTATCTACGGCGCAGACTTGGTATCGTATTTCAAGATTTCCAACTTCTTCCTGACCGATCGGTTTATGATAATGTGGCTTTTTCGCTGCAAGTAACCGGTGAAAACAAAAGTTACATTAAACAGCGGGTGCTCGAAGTACTGGGGATGGTTGGATTAAGTCACAAGCGAAAAAATATGCCCAATGATCTATCGGGTGGTGAAAAACAGCGAGTCGTTATTGCCCGAGCGTTAGCCAATGAACCGCGTATCATGCTGGCCGACGAGCCTACCGGTAATTTAGATCCTGGTGCATCCGCTGAAATCATGGAACTTCTCAAACAGATCAACAACCGCGGTATGGCCGTACTTATGGTAACGCATGATTACGATACCGTAAAACAATACCCCTACCGCACGGTAAAATTGGAAAACGGATATATCAACGATATATCTACTGATAAGCTATAAAAGCTGTCCTTTTCACTCAGTAAAACTTATTTTAACAAGTTGTAAAAAAGTGACTAACAGAAGCATTTCTATACGCCAGCAGTATTACTGTTAAACATTTCTTTGTAAATACATTACCTTACAGTGAATCAAATACGCTAAACGTTGTTGCTGAAATGAATCTCCGCGAGAGAACCCAAAAAGTACGTGAATATGCCCTTCGATTAGGTTTCAACGCTTGCGGCTTTGCTAAAGCGGGTCGGCTCGAAAAGGAGGAGCGTCGCCTGCGAGAGTGGTTGAATCAAGACCGAAATGGAACGATGGGTTGGATGGAAAATCACTTTGAAAAAAGAGTTGATCCTACAAAGCTCGTTCCCGGTTCTAAGTCTGTTATTTCAGTAGTTGGTAGTTATTTTCATCCCGATCATGAACGCCAAATGCAAAAGGATAATACGCTTAAAATTGCCAAATATGCACAGGGGCGTGACTATCACAAAGTGTATAAGAAAAAGCTGAAAAAGCTATTTGCTCAAACGAAAGAACTTTTGGGCGGATTAGAGGGTCGTGTTTTTGTTGATTCCGCACCTGTTTTAGACAAAGCCTGGGCAGTTAAGTCCGGCCTCGGATGGATGGGCAAAAACTCGAATATCCTGAACAAAAATATGGGCTCTTTCTTTTTTATCGGTGAGATGATCGTTGATGTTGAATTTAATTATGATACGCCCGTAACAGATCACTGTGGCAGCTGTACCCGTTGTATTGATGCTTGCCCCACCAACGCCATTTATGAGCCTTATAGAGTAGATGCAACCAAGTGCATCTCTTACCTAACCATAGAGCTAAAAGAAGAGATTCCAGAACAACATCGGGATGATCTTGCTGGCTGGATGTTTGGGTGTGATATTTGTCAGGATGTCTGCCCATGGAATAATGATGTCAGCTATGGTGAGATGGAAGATCTTTTTCCCCGGCAAAAAATTTTAGATCATGACATAAATTATTGGGAAGAGCTGGACATCCCCCAATATGATGCTCTTTTCGAGGGAAGTGCAATCAGGCGTGCTAAATTCGAGAAATATAAGGACAATGTCGCCGCAGCTGCACAAAGCCTGCAACAAAATGGGAAAGAATATTAGAAACGATGTCGTTTATCTTTAAGAGCTTTGTACAGAAGCTCACGCGCTCTAAATATATGCGCCTTCACTGTACCTAATGGCTTATCAAGGATATCAGAAATTTCTTTATAGGTTTTTTCCTCCATATGCCGTAATTCAATCACTTTTCTGTATTTCTCGGGAAGATCCTCTATAGCATTTTGTACAATTTTTTTCCGCTGCTTTTTGATGATATTACGGTCGGTACTGGCAGACTCGTCAGGTAGCTGCATCTCCATCTCGCCATCCTTAGTTTTCATCGGCTTATCAATGGAGAGAGTTTTTAGCTTTTTCTTGCGCAGATAATCGATGGTATTATTGGTGGCAATACGGTATAACCAGGTTGAAAAAGCATAATTGGTACTGTATGTATTTAGGTTATCAAATGCCTTGACAAATGCTTCTTGTACCAGGTCTTCAACCTGTTCGCGATCTTTAACCATCTTTAGGATATGGAAATAGAGAGCACGTTCGTACTTATCTACAAGCTCTTTATAGGCTTTTTCATCCCCTCCTTTGGCTTTTTTAACAAGCACATCATCCTCAAGACTGCTTTCAGATGCATTTTCTCGAGGCGAATTAGATGTTTGTGAATTCGAAGCGTTTGATTCAGACATTCCCACTTATGACAGGAAAACAATTACTTTTTTAATTTGGGCTCAAACTTAGTAAAAGTGTCGCTTTATTCCCACTCAATGATAAGGGCTTTAAAATATCGTAAGAAAACTTGGAAGGATTATTTCGCTGATGGTTAAATAACAGATAAAATCTCATTGATTTATCATGAGTAACATGCGGTACAGCAAATCTATAAAATAACCATTGGTACAATTAAAAATTAAATGGCTAAAGGCCTATAAAGTTTATCCCCTTTCATAGATTTCAATGATCTACCAAGAGAATTTATAATATGTCACAGAAAATTTTAATAAAATAACTTTGACTCAATTATTTTGACACAACTTTCAGAGGGATTACGTATATAATAAGCAACCCAATAAGGGGGATACTAATAATAAATTAAAACAATCGAATAATACTATGAAGAGAATAATTAATTTAGGATTACTAATTTTTGGATTGATCTTTGCTTACAGCACTAGTGTTCAGGCTCAGGATATCAAAGCAGGAGGCGGTTTGGCTTATGGTAGCGAAGTAGAAGCTATAGGTATACAAGTCGGTGGTGTTTATGATATTACCGAAGAAGTTAGTGGTGCCGCAGATTTTATCATATTCTTCCCAGAAAACTATGATTGGTGGGAATTAAACTTAAATGCACATTATGGCTTCTATGCTGAAGATAATGTACGAGTATATGGTTTGGCAGGTTTAAATTATGCGACGGTGGAAGTAGACTTTGGCCAACTTGGATCCAGCTCTAATTCAGAACTAGGACTTAACATTGGTGGCGGTGCTGAATTCGGCTTGGATTTCGCTAATATTTATACAGAACTAAAATATGTATTGGGTGATGCAGATCAATTAGCGATTTCTGCTGGTCTCAGATTTCCTTTCTAGGGGTTTTAGTGCAATGTATTATAAAAAAGGGTTCTCAGTGATGAGTGCCCCTTTTTTATTATTCTGCATGAGCAATCAATGTACCATGTCGTATCCCACCTGCTGATGTAACACATTCTTCAAAATTGTACACATCCATGAATTCATTCAGTATAAGTAATCCCCCAAAGAAAATATCAGCTCTTCCCTTCATCACTGACGGATACTTTTGTTCAAGAATAATTGACGTGTATCCACAAAATCGTTTAATGTACCTTTCAAGGTTTGCTTTACTAATGAGATGTCCCGATACCCTCTTGGCATTATAGGAACTTAATTCTAAATCAATATAGGCCAGTGAAGTAACCGTCCCGGCTACGCCAATCAATGTTGTCTGATCGGCAAAAGTGAACTCATACTCCCCCAGAATTCTTTTAATTTCATTTCTGCATTTTTGAATTTGTAAATCTGTGGGCGGCTTACTCTTCAAAAATCGTTCAGTGAAACGAACACATCCCATATCATATGAGTATCGATCTTGTAATTGTTGTTTTCCATATGCTATTTCAGTGCTACCTCCACCTATATCAATTACCATTTTCGGGCCCTCAACGGTATCCAACACGCTTTGCGCCCCAAAAAACGTGTATTCCGCCTCTTCAACTCCACTCAATACTTGAATTTCAAGTTCTGTTTCCTGCTTTACAAGATCTATAAAATAGGTTCTGTTATTAGCATCACGGACAGCACTGGTAGCTGTCACAACAATTTCACTTACTTCAGGAAATTTTTCATTAACTATCTGCTGAAACTCTTTTAATGATTCTATAACCCGCTGCATACTTTCTTTTGAAAGCTCTTTACTGTTATCCACACCGGCTCCCAATCGTGGAACTCGCTGTTGTTCCTCAAAAATTGTAAGATGGGTTCCATCAACTTCTGCCACTAACAGTAGAACTGTATTTGTGCCGATATCAATTGATGCTTTCATCATCCCTTCTTTAGGGCTTGTATGGCAATCCATTCATTTTCTTCCGGAATATTCACCACATCATATTTATCCTCCAAAACCGATAATATAGATGATTTATCCTTTTCAAGTAGCCCCGAAAGTACCAGAACTCCTTCCTTTTTCAGTATAGCGTCCAAATCGGGAAAGATCTCAAGTATCGTATTTCGTTCAATATTTGCTAACACTACATCTGCTTTGCTGTGTTCAGACAGAACCTCCGAAGAACCTTTTTTCACTTCTACATCCTGATCTACCCCATTAAGTAAAATATTTTCCCTAGTATTTGATATGCTCCATTCATCAATATCAAAAGCAAAAGCTTCACGTGCTCCGAGTTTTATAGCCGCTATCGATAATATTCCTGTTCCCGTACCCGCATCAATGACAAAATCGTTATCTGAAATTACATTGGGCAATAACTCTAATATTAATCGTGTAGTTTCATGGTAACCGGTACCGAATGACATTTTCGGATCGATCTCAAGCAGGATTTTATCTTTCGGTACTATTTCTTTCGACCAGGTTGGTTTAATAAAAAAACGACCGACTGTTTGAGCCTTAATTGTCTCTTCCCACTGCTCGTTCCAATTTTGATCAGCTACCACTTCTTCAGATTCGATAAATCCATCCCCGGGATACGCAGCAAGCACTGTATCAATACGTTCTCGGTCGCTAATACCAAAATCTTTTTTGAGAATGTAGGTGATAACCTGATTGTTACGCTGCTCAAATCCATCAAAACCTATATCAAAAAGCTCAGCAATAAAGGGTTCCTGATACTTATCCGCAATTTGTATAACCAGTTTTAGATACTTCATTTGTTAATAAATCTAATCCGAAACATTCAATCGATTGTATATTAACTCCAGCAATATTTCACCAACCCCTCTAAGTGTTTTTTTGCTGATAATGGATAAGTCATCATCATGTGTATGCCAATAAGGAGCAAATTGAGAATTATTAGAGCTTGGGTTATGACGTATAATATCAATTGTTGGAATACCGAGAATACGATTGATTACGACATGATCATCAGAAATTTTATTACCCATCTTCTGTATGAAAAGCTCTTCATAACCTTCCTCATCAGCAATAGACCAAACTTCATTAACCAGTGCCGGGGCGAACTGCATGGAATATCCCTCCTTCGGAAATTGGGCATTTTGTCCTCCTACCATATCCAATAAAATACTGAAACGGGGTGCATACCCATCCACAGGTGGATTCTTGGCCCAATATCGCGACCCTAAAAAATATTTAGATAGATCGCCCTCTTTGCCATAGTCCTCACCGTCAAATAGCACAATATCTACCCCAATAGGTGGCGGATGTTTTTCAAATAGTCGTGCAAACTCTAATAATATGCCAACACCGCTTGCTCCGTCATCAGCTCCAAGAATGGGTTTATGTTGATTGTGAGAATCTTTGTCGGCACGGGGACGCGTATCCCAATGGGCACAAAGCATAATACGATCACTACTCTGGGGATTAAATGATGCAATTATGTTTGAAAGCGCAAGCGTATCGCCACTGTATCCATTAGCAGTAAAATTCTGAGCGTACACATACCTATCCCCGGCGTACTGTTGTAGGGTATTTAGAAAATATTGCTTGGCTTGCTGATGCCCCTTTGAGTTTGGATTCCGAGGACCAAACGCTACTTGACGCTCTATAAAATGATAGGCACTATCTGCATTAAATACGGGGACATCGCGTCCCTGCTCTTCAAAGTTCAACCGATCTTTGTCCCCTTCACTACACGAAACAAAAATAAAGGCAGCTCCAAGTATAAGTAATAAGAACTGAAAATCAGTCATTATCTCGATGAACCATCGTTGATGCCGATTGAGCGACAGGAAAAACGATCGTATCCATGATATTTACATGAGCCGGTCGATTAGCCATAAAATGAACAATTTCAGCAATATCTTTGGCCACCAAAGGTTTTAGGCCTTCATAAACTTCATCCGCCTGCTCTTTATCCCCCTTGAACCGCACTTCGCTAAATTCTGTTTCCACCAGACCCGGTGAAACCATGCTTACCCGCACGTTGGTTCCATGCAAATCTTTTTTGGTAGCTTCTGTAAATCCCTTTACAGCATGTTTAGTAGCACAATATACCGATCCGCCCGGATAGCTTTCATGTCCGGCAATAGATCCGATATTTATAATATGACCCTCATTACGATCTTTCATTTGCGGTGAGATCAGGCGCGTCATATTTAGAACTCCTTTGATATTGGTATCAACCATGGCATCCCAGTCATCGTGATCGGCATCAAAAACAGCATCCACACCTTTAGCAAGGCCGGCATTGTTAACCAGAATATTAACGGGTTCCGAAAAGTTTTCTAAAAATTTTTGCGCTGATTCACGATCTCTCACATCAAACGGAGCCAAAACAACATCAATATTATAATGCTTCTCTAACTGTTGCCTTAACTCCTCAAGGCGATTTTTACGACGCCCATTTATTACGAGGTTACTGCCTGACTCAGCAAATATTTTTGCAACGGCTTTCCCTATACCGGCCGTAGCTCCTGTGATAAACGTCCATTTACCCTCAATACGATTTTGCATAAAACTGTATTAATTAATTTAACTGTTCTACCAATTTGGCTGCATTAAACAATTTACCCTCTTCGAATGCATTAGCCATCAATTGCATTCCGTACGGCAGTCCATTGGAATGCGTACCGGCAGGTACATTAATACCACAAATGCCAGCTAAATTAGCTGAGGTGGTATAAATATCATTCAAATACATCTGCACCGGGCTGTCCTGATTGGCGCCTAGATCGAAAGCCGTAGTCGGCGCCGTTGGTGATACGATAACATCCACTTCTTCAAAGGCTTCCGTAAAATCCTGCTTAATCAGGCGGCGTACTTTCTGAGCTTTCGCATAATATTCATCATAATAGCCGGCGCTAAGCACATATGTGCCAAGCATAATTCTGCGCTTAACCTCGGGACCAAAGCCCTCTGTTCGGCTTTTCTTGTACAACCTGATCAGCGAAGAATCCATATCATTCAGTTGATCAATTAGCGCTTGCTTTTCCTCCCCCTTAGCCTGCTTAATCTGCTCTTCTAAAACCTCCTGTTCTTCCTTAAGATCCTTCTCCACGTCCTCAATATCAGCACGGTGGCCATACCGAATGCCATCATATCGCGCTAAATTGCTTGATGCTTCGGCTGTTGCAAGAATATAATAGGTGGCAATGCTGTATTTCATATGCGGCAGATGAATAGGAACCAGCTCGGCACCGGATTGTTCGAGTTCATTGAGCTTTCTATTGATGCCATCGCGGATCTCATCATCCAGACCTTCACCAAAATACTCTTCCGGAACTCCAATTTTAATATTAGAGTCCAAGTTATCAGCAATCTTATTATAGTCAGGTACTGTTCGGCTTGAAGATGTGTTGTCATTGGGATCTGGACCGGCGATAACCTCGAGAATCCGAGCGGCATCATCTACCGAGTTGGTAAGCGGTCCAATGCAGTCAAATGAAGAGGCAAAAGCAACCAACCCATGACGGGATACTCTTCCGTATGTCGGTTTCAATCCAACCACACCGCAATAAGAAGCAGGCTGACGAATTGATCCACCAGTATCAGAACCTAATGAAGCCGTACAAAATTCGGCTGCAACAGCTGCAGCACTACCCCCTGAAGAACCGCCCGGGACTTTGGTTGTATCAATCGGATTTTTTGAAGGACCATAAATGGAATTTTCCGTTGACGATCCCATTGCAAATTCATCCATGTTTAAGCGTCCCAACAAGATAGCATCCTCATCACGTAATCGTTTTATGACCGTTGCATCATAAACGCTATCAAAATCAGAAAGGATATTAGACGCACAAGTAACCTGTTTGTCCTTCTCGCAGATTAGGTCTTTCACACCGATTACCATTCCGGCTAATTTTCCGGCTGTTCCATCTTCAATACGTTGCTGTATCTCTTCCGCTCTTTCAAGAGCTTGCTTCTTCTCAATACTGACTACTGCATTAACTTCATCATTATTCTTTTCAATATTATCAATATAAGACTGTACAATATCTGAAAGTGAAATATTACCAGACTGAATTTCCTGTTGAATCTGGCTAAAATTTGTAAAACTCAATGGATTAGAAATGGATTTAGTTAATTTTGCTGCTTTTTCTGTGTCTTTTCTTCAGAGTTGGAATTGCTATCCATACCTTCTTTTTGGCCCTCTTCCAGCTCTCTTTTTATTTCATTAGAGGCTTTTTTGAATTCCTTCATGCCTTGTCCAAGGCCACGAGCCAATTCGGGAATTCGTTTGGCACCAAAGAAAAGAAGTATAGCAAGACCGATAATCAAGATCTCCATTCCGCCGAAACTTCCCATAATAATTTGCTTTGTTTTTAGTTAACAATTATAACTAAGGAAGATAACAATAATTTATTAGACCTTTGAGCCATAAAAAGGAAAAAATAATTGCATTTTCCTCAAAAATTGACTTGAATTTAATGTGTTAATCCTTTTTATAGGAAGATACGATTTTAGCAAAACTTTAAAATAACAAAACTGTAATACATTTTATGATTTGGACTGTTGAATTAGCAGCCGTTTTAGATGAGGCCCCTTTCCCCGCAACACGTGATGAGCTCATTGAGTGGGCAGAACGTAATGGGAGTCCTCAACAGGTACTCGATAATTTATATGAACTCGAAGAAATTGAACAAGGTGAAGATGTAGTATATGAAGGCATTGAAGATATCTGGCCAGACTATATTGGTAAGGAGGACTTCTTCCATAACGAAGATGACGAAGGCTTCAATTACGACGATGTTTAAGAGAAATTGATCTGGAAAGAACTTAATTTTCACGGTTGCATGATTTTTCATGCAACCGTTTTTTTTGAATGCCATAAACCGATATTTCTTGAAAGCTTTTTTCTCTCGCGCATTAATAGGCTCCTTACTGCTCAGCGGTATTTTACTGATCTCTGTTGACAGAGGCGTATCTCAAAATCTCGCTATTGAGAACGACACTACGGATAATGTGGTTCGTATTGTCCGTTTTGTTGGAAATGATAATATAAAAGACAATACACTTGAAACATTAATCCGGACCCAAACAAACAGGGAGTTCCTGGGGATACCCCGCTTTACCCCTTGGTATTTCATTTGGCAACTTACAAATAGCTGGGGAGAACCTCCCTCCTATCTAAATCCTGCAACAGTAGCCAATGATATTGAACGCATCAAACAATATTATAAAACTGTTGGATTCTTAGAAGCTACAGTGGATACCAATATCGTTGAATTTAAGAAGAACAGGGTTGAAGTTTCTTTCCTTATTGATGAAGGACCGGCTTTTTCCATTAAAACAATGGCTTATACCGGGCTTCCTGAGTTTAAGGAACCTAAAAAAATAAATCGATTTTTGCGGCAGAGCCCTCTGACCAACAAACAGCTAAATGACTCCACATTTACCGTTGATGAGCGGTATTCTGAAAATAAGCTTAATACCGAGCGCAACAGGCTTATTAACTTTCTAAAAAACAATGGCTATGCGGCCGTACAACGCGATTCGGTAAATCTGCTGGTCAAAAGGGATACAACAAACACCAACCAGCTTGATGCGCTTTTCACCATCAATCCCGGAAAAAAATACCGGTTCGGTGATCTTTATATAAGTCTCAGCGGTCCGGGTGATACTTTGCGTTACGATCAGCGTGAGACCCTTCGAAAAGCTCCTTTTGCCATCAATAATAAGTCCATTTTTCTCGAAAAGGGGGAATCTGCCCAAACCAAATTCGAGCTATTAACCAATCAGGTCTTATTTCAGCCCGGCGATGTATTTGATCATTCACTTTATATTCGTACGGTTAATGAATTTCAAAATCTGGGAATGCTCAATATACGTCAATTTGGATTAAGTGAAGACGGATCCCTCCCCGACTACTCCAAAGAGGAAATCCCGGTTATGTTTTCTCTGCAAACTCTCCCAAAGCACTCGGTGAACTTGAATCTGTTTGGGATGAGACGATATGGATTTGGATCAGGAGCTGGCGTTACATATACCAACAATAATCTTTTTGGAAAAGCCGAAAACTTTCAAATTGGAGTAAATGGAAGTTTTGAATATGTAAGCTCCAAAACAGTTCGGGACATTGCTTCGGAGGCTGATTCCAGCTCACAATCATTTGATGGTCGATTTTTTAAAAGCTTAGAAACGCGGGTTGAGTACTCCCTGCCTCGATTGATTTTCCCCTTTTCTTCACTTGATGATAATATATTCTTCTCAAATGGACGTACCAGATATTCGCTCACCTTTACGCGCTCCGATCAGCTACTTTTTGATATCAACTCAGACATCAGGTTTAATCTTCGATATGAGGTTCAACACAATCAACGCTATTCCAGTTTTTTAGATTTAATCGAACTCGACCTACTGGATACCGATCCTTCTCCTGAATTTAGTGAGGCCCTTCGCAATCGCTTTGGAGAAAACTCTTTTCAACTCCGACAAATTGAGGAGGATTTTCGACCGCAGGTTTCATCAATTCTCAGATATACATTTCGTAGCCAAAGAACCGATTTAATTAAAAGGGACCGCGGCTATTTTAGTGAATATTCCATTGCATCCGGCGGCAACATCCCCTATCTGACAGATCGATTGATTGTAACTCCTGACACGCTTGAAGGAAATTTACCGGCCATTTTTCCCGGGAGCCAAAACAGTTTGGCATATAGCAGGTTTGTCAAAGGAACAGCTGATTACCGTCGATATATTCCCCTATCGAACAATGCCGTTTTGGGATATCGCGGATTTTTTGGACTAGCCTTGCCTTATGGTCAAAGTAACACCATCCCACTAAATCAACGGTTTTATGCCGGGGGCGCTAACGACATACGAGGATGGGATATTTACAGCTTAGGCCCGGGCAGTATACCTTTAGATGATGTTACCATTAACGGTGGACAAATAAAATTACTTTCACAAATGGAGATAAGACAACAAGTTATCGGAAACTTCTTATCTGCTGATTGGATTGCTGCCTGGTTTGCCGATGCCGGTAATGTGTGGTATGGTCCAAAAACAAAACTATTTTCCAGTGATCCTTCGGAGGATGAACAGCAGCAACAAATCTCTGAAAATACCAGGGAGCAACTGCTAGAATTGGGAAAATTTCGTTTTGATAATTTCTACAAACAAATTGCGGTAGGATCGGGTCTGGGCCTGCGATTAGACTGGGAGTATGTCGTTATTCGATTTGATTTTGCATTCCGTATACACGATTTGCAGCAAGGATGGTTTGAAGATAAAACCCCCTACTTTACCTTTGGTATCGGTCATTCTTTTTAAGAATATCAATTGTTACCGTCAGTATAGCTTAGTAGATTATGAATCGGTCAAACTCATAAACAAATTCACAATGTATGTTTGGTTCTAAGCAGTTCAACAATTTGAAAAATAAAAGTGATCTTATCTTCCAATCTCGTTTTCTAAAAAACTTGACGATGCTTGAGCGATCAGAGTTTTTGCAATATTGTCACCGCAGACAATATAAAGAGAACGAATATATATACTACCAAGGTGATCCCGGTACCGGTATGTACTTTGTAGAGGATGGCAAGGTAGAGCTTATAGTTGAACCTGAACCAGGAACCCAGGATGAAGAGACACATAGCTATGTCATTGAATCTCCTGAAAGCTTTGGAGCCCTTTCAATTGGCTATGAGTTGCGTCGCATTTCAAGTGCTAAGTGTTTGACCGATTGCACTCTTCTTGGATTCTTTAAACCGGATTTTGAAACACTCAAAAAACGCCATCCCACTATTGCCGTTAAGTTTATGGAAACCCTTGCGATGATCGCTATGAAACAGCTCGAGATTACGACCAGAGAACTCAAAAAAGCAAGTTCTGCTGAACGGGCCTTTTCGCTGCAATTCAAGACATATATGGAACCTGAACAAGAATAAAATTAATTTTTGATTTACATTAGTGGCAGCAAATGACTATAAAAAAAGGTGATGACGTAGAGCTTACCATCGACTCAGCGGCTTACAAAGGCAAAGGAATTGGCAAAATTGATGGGTTAGCAATATTTGTACCCAACACAGCTCCCGGTGACCGGGTAAAAGCGCGCATAATCAAAAAGAAAAAGAGTTACCGCGAGGCTAAGCTTCTTGAAGTTATCGAGCCCGGTCCCAGTCGTATTGAACCGAAATGTCAGCATGCAACAAACTGTGGCGGATGCAACTGGCAGCATGTCTCTTATAAAAAACAATTGAAGTTTAAACGCGACCAAGTTGAAGATCACTTACACCGTATTGGTGGGTTAACAGATCTTGAGGTAAACCCGACCATTGGCTGTGATAATGAGTTTTATTATCGCAATAAGATGGAGTATTCTATGGGCCACAAGCGTTGGTTGAGTCAAGAAGAAATCAACCGCGATGAGTTCATAAGTGATCGCTGTTTTGCGGCGGGATTACATGCACCCGGACGTTTTGACAAGATCTTAAATCTCAATGAATGCCATCTACAAGATCCGATATCTTTCAAAATTCTTGATTTTGTTCGTTCATGGTGTATTGAGTACGATATTGAACCATACAATCGTATTGACCATGAAGGATTTATGCGAAACCTAGTCATACGGAAGGCTCATTATACCGAAGACTTAATGGTCAATGTCGTCACCTATAAGGATGATCAGGATGTGATGGAAGCTTTAACCCATGCACTGTTGGATGAATTTCCGGAAATTACGACCATTGTAAATAATGTCAATGATACCCGTTCTCCCACCGCAGAAGGACGATATGAAAAAGTTCTTCATGGTCCGGGATTCATTACTGACCATATCGGACCCTACCACTTTACCATTGATGCCAATGCTTTTTTCCAAACAAATACGGCCCAGGCAGAACGACTATATAAAGTTGCAAAATCCTTTGCTGACGCTAGTGAAGATGATATTCTTTATGATCTCTACTGCGGTGTAGGAACACTTAGCCTTTTTTTAAGTGAATACTGCAAGCATATAATTGGCATTGAGTTAGAAGAAGTGACAATCAATAATGCTAGAAAAAATGCGGAGGATAATGAGGTTACAAATGTCTCTTTTATCGAAGGAGATATGAAAGATGTATTTACCCAAGAGATTACGGAGGAGTTTGGTGAACCCAATTGCCTCATTACCGATCCTCCCCGTGCTGGCATGCATCCCGATGTTGTTGAACGACTCAAANAATTGAAAGTCCCCAAGCTCGTCTATGTGAGCTGCAATAGCTCAACGATGGCCCGTGACTTAAAAGAGCTTAATGAAGTATATCAAATTCAAGAGGTGCAACCGGTCGACATGTTTCCTCAGACTTACCACATAGAAACAGTGGCCAAACTAACCCTCAGATAATAATTCGGCATCAAAAATCATATTTATTATATCCCTGATAACCTTAGTTATTGACTTTTTATTAAAAGGGCTTTAAAATTATAGTGCTTGTCTCCCAAGGTGCCTATACCACCGACTTATCCTTTTAACGGTAATTTAGGCCTCTCAAAGCTGTTGTTTGTCAGGTTTTGCAAACCCTCTATAAACTAATCTGCTGGAATTAACTTTAGGCATACCGGCTGAGAAACCTTTATCTCTTTCCCAGTAGCCTCTAATGAACCATCTTCCCTATCTCGTTTAAAGATCACAATATTATCGGTTTTGCGATTTGCTACCATCAGGTATTTTCCTGTAGGATCGATCGTAAAGTTTCGTGGATGTACCCCCTTGGTTGAGTGCCTTCCCACCTTGGTAAGCGTTCCTTGTTTCCTATCAATACTATAAATCACAATGTCATTAAGGTCTTCTCGATTTGATGCGTAAAGAAATTCTCCATCTGGTGAAATGCGTATATCAGCTCCAGAGATCACTCCTTCATAATTTTCTGGCAACGTGCTGATCATTTGTAGCTCTTGCAACGAACCGGCCTCGTATTCGAAAGCCACCACCGACCCATTTAACTCATTAATAGCGTAGGCGAACTGTCCATTGGGATGATTCGTAATGTGCCGGGGGCCTGCACCTGCTTTAGCGGTGTATGTAAATGCAGGTTTCGAATCAAGACTTAGGTTCTGGCTATCGAAAGCATAGCCGTAAATCTTATCTGTACCTAAATCACTCACCAAAAGGTGATCGCCATCAGCTGACAAAACCGTACAATGTACATGCGGACTGTTCTGTCGATTTTTATTAACGCTGTTTCCCCGATGTTGGATCGTTGCCTTAGCGTTTGCCAAAGAACCATCATCGCGAACAGGATATAGTGAAACACTCCCGCCAACATAATTACCCACAAACACAGCCTTCCCACTGTTGTCAATACTAATATAACATGGAGCCCCTCCCATGCTGGACTGTTTATTTAGAAAGGTGAGTTCTTCTTTTTTCTTATCGAACGAAAAAGCACTAACTGTTGAACTAACGGAATCAGCGGTTTCATTGACAGCATATAAATTGGAGTGATCTTCAGATAAGGTTAAATAGGATGGATTATCAACTCCCTTGGTCACCCCTATTGAATCGATAGAACCAGTACTGGCATCAAACTTGTACAGGTAGATACCTTCACTACCTTCTCCGGTATAGGTCCCCACAAAAAGAAAGTAATTGGAAGAAGTATCTGTTGTATTACAAGTCCATCCACTTAGTATAACAAAAAATCCCAGTATGACAACTTTCAAATAGTTCATAAATGCTAATCTTAAATATTAATATTTGGCCGGCTCCCCTTTTTCGGGAATCGACTGCTCAATAAACTCCCTGATATCTTGATTAGAAGAACTTAGATCTTCTTTACGGAGATACATCATGTGTCCGCTTCGGTATCCTTTAAAAGATATTCGATCCTGCAGTTTACCGCTTGGATCCATATTCCAGATAGTATACTTTGCATCAAAATACGGTGTACCGCCATCGAAATAACCTGACTGTACAAGTACATTTAGATAAGGGTTTTCTGCCATGGCTGATCGCAGATTTTCGCCCGTACTATTTCTGTCGCGATCCCATGGATGGACCGGACCAAACATCCAATATTGCAGATCGGTCTTATATCCTAAGCTGTTGCGTAGATAATCATTTATCGCAGGCGTAAAAGCATGATTCCATGCTGTTAATGCCGGATCATAATCATATCGATTCCCGGCATTTTCGCGATCCTGCCCCCTGTATCGGGAATCCAACCGCCCCACCGTCAACTCTTTTGCATCTCGCAGCAACTCTTTCCAGAAAAACGAAGTAGACATGCGTAGATTACGGTCCAAAATCTTTTCTTCATCGATGCCAGAGTAGTAGGAAATTTTCTTTGCTATACGTTGCTTCGTAGAATCATTTAACGTACCGCCACGGGTTAACGCCGGGATATAAGTGTCAACAGTATAGTTCTCCACTTCCGGTAGTATATCGCCTAAATCCTGCTGCTGTAGTTTATCTGGAAGAGCATTGTGATACCATGCCGTTGCTGTAAAATATGGTAGTGTCAGCGCATCATCGACCGGTCCTTCACGGTCAATACCCAAACCCGTAGGAGAAACCAGGATCACTCCGTTCAGGAACATCCACTGAGAGGATTGTAGCTCGTTAGCTAACCCAGAAACACGCGTGGTGCCATAGCTTTCTCCTATTAGAAATTTAGGCGACTTCCACCGATTGTTTCTTGAGACAAAGGTATCGATCCAGTCTGCTAGATATTCAACGTCAGTATTCACCCCAAAAAACTTTTCCCGATCAACTTCTTCATCTAATATCCGTGAAAAACCAGTATTTACTGGATTGACGTACAAAATATCGGCCACATCCAGTATAGAATGCGGATTATTCTCTACGCCGTAAGGTTGTACAGGAAATCCCTCGTTACTGATTTTTACCTTCTTGGGTCCCGTATATCCAATATGCATCCAAACCGAGGCTGAACCCGGCCCGCCGTTAAAGGAAATGACAAGCGGTCGTCGTTCTGTATCATCAATATCCGTTCGTTTATAATAGGTATAAAAAAGCGTGGCAATAGGTTTGCCATCATCATTCCATACGGGCTGATTTCCTACCGTAGCAGTATAACGCACATCTTGTCCGTTAATATTTTGCTCGTGCTGCGTTGTAATTACCGTATCAGCCGTGGCTTTCAAGGACTGCCCGACCACTGTATCAACTATTCCCGTAAATAAAAAAGCAAAAATCAATATTGAATAGTGGCTTTTGAAGCGTTGCATATCAGAATATTTTAGTACAGATTTATGTTTTCTAAGACCATAAAATAGTTTTCAATATTTGAGATACAAATATTCATCCCTTTTGAAACGTGAAAGATTGTTAAAACAGATCTGGGGCTACAAAGAATTAAAATCTATAGTTACAATTGCTCTTATAATTCTTATAATCAAGCGATATGGATATTAAAATCATTGGCGCTGGTCTCGGTGGACTTGCGGCCTCTTGCCTGTTAGCACACAAAGGTCATGATGTAACAGTTTTAGAAAAGAACAGTTCGCCGGGCGGGAAAATTAATGAACTCTCAATTGATGGCTACCGCTTTGATACCGGTCCCTTCCCTGCTTACCATGCCATTCATTCTCGAAAAACTATTTGAGTATTGTGATACCAACATAAGCAAATATCTCGATATTGAGCCGGTAGATCCAATTTGCCGGTATTTTTATCCGAACGGCATACAATTCGATTGCTATCAGGATACCTGCTTAAATACCGCTCAAATTCAAGAATTTGCCCCAAATGATGTTCAGGCATATAAACAATTTATAACATATGCAGAGCAGCTTTTCGAACGTACAAAAGATGCTTTTCTGTATAATCCTTTATACGGACTTTCAGACTTGGGTAATCTCGACTTTACTGATTTCTTTAAAATTGACGCTTTCAAAACGGTATCCAGCCGTATTGATAAACAATTTGAGTCAGAAGAATTACGGCAATTTTTTAAGCGATTTACGACCTATAACGGCTCTTCGCCTTACCAAGCCCCGGCCACCCTTAATGTTATCCCATACGTTGAGCTTTCTTTGGGCGGATACTACCTAAATGGAGGTATGTACTCTCTTATTAGAGCTCTTACATCACTTGCAGAAAACAAGGGCGTAAATATTCAATATGATATCGAGATAACAAAAATTAATACAGCTGGTAACCAAATTACCGGCCTCACTGATAGCACAGGTAATATTCACAAAGCTGATATCGTAGTTTCTAATTCAGATGCTTCAGAAACCTATCTTCATTTGGTTAATAAAGAAGATGTTTCCCTACTAAAACGGAAAAAAGTTGCCAATGTAGAACCCTCTTGTTCCGGTTTTGTACTTATGTTGGGAGTTGACAAATCATATAATGTACTGACTCATCACAATATTTTCTTTTCGGAGGATTATGAAAGGGAATTTGAACAAATTTTTGAAGATAAGGTCATGCCCGAAGATCCTACACTATATATAGCTAATACCTCCCACACGAATCCCCAGCATGCCCCAGATGGTAGTTCTAATCTATTTATACTGGTAAATGCTCCCTACCTGAGCAATAATATCGATTGGAAAAATGAAGAAAAGCGGTACAAAAAACAGATTATCCGAAAGCTCCAGGAATACGGGTTAACCGATCTTAGCGATCATATCGAATATTCAAAAACTATTACGCCAAGAGATTTTTATCAAAAATATCGGAGTAACAAAGGAAGCATTTACGGAACCTCATCAAATAATAAGCTAGCGGCTTTTATGCGTCCCAAAAATAAAAGCCGCTCAGTAAAAGGTCTATATCTGGTAGGTGGCAGTACGCATCCCGGCGGTGGAATACCATTGGTAACGCTTTCAGCATTTCATGCCGTAGAGTTGATTAATCGTTTTGAAGAATAAAACTATACTTCTCCCTTTTTACCAAGATTAATCACTTCAACATCCTGGATTTTGCCATCGTCAATAGCAAAACGCACACAGGTGCGATATACTTGAAATCCATACCGGCCGGCAGCCCCGGGATTTATGAAAAGCATTCTGTCTTTCTTCTGATCCCTGCCAATTTTCAAAATGTGGGAATGCCCGCAAATAAAGACATCCGGTGGATTTTTTTCCATTTCATCTCGAATCGGAATACAGTACCGTCCTAGTGTCCCACCAATATGGGTCATCCAGAAATCAATACCATCACGCGAGAACCGTTGATGCAGAGGGTACTCCTGTCGAATATCCTGCCCATCGATATTTCCGTAGACGCCGATAAGTGGTGCGATATCGCTCAGAGTATCAGCAATCTCAATAGTTCCAAAATCACCCGCATGCCAAATTTCGTCTCGATCCTCAAAATATTCCAAAACCTGGGGATCGAGATATGAATGGGTATCCGAAATTAATCCAACTTTGATCATAGTTGATTCTTTATCATCTTCAGCTCCGTGATAACGTTTTTCTTGCCTTTATGATTGCAGGAAAACATTAAGAAAAACAATTTATTGGTTATTAAAAATCAAATATGCCCTTTTTTAGCATCATTATTGTGTCGTGGAATGCGCTGCATCATCTTAAAACATATTTCCCGAGCGTTGCTGCTACTGACTACCCCAATTACGAAATTATTTTAGCTGACAATGCCTCTACGGACGGATCTAAACAATGGATAAGAGAACATTATCCCAATGTGAAAATTGCGGAATTTGATAATAATTATGGATACTGCGGTGGTAATAATAGGGCTGTACCTCATGCCGAGGGAGATATCCTCATCTTTCTGAACAATGATGTGCGTGTTGAACCCAATTGGCTTAACGAACTTGCTACCTGTTTTCAAAAAAATGACAGCATTGCCGCAGTACAACCGAAAATGCTTTGGGATGAAGACTCCTCCTTCTTCGAGTACGCCGGAGCAGCCGGTGGATTTTTAGATAAGTTAGGATACCCATTTTGCCGTGGGCGTATTTTTGATACCCTGGAAAAAGATCAGGGACAATACGACTACGAATCAGATATCTTTTGGGCCAGCGGAGCCGCATTAGCTATTCGCAAAGAGCTGTTTGAAGAAGTTGGTCCCTTTGATGAGGATTTTGAATTCCACATGGAGGAAATTGATCTTTGCTGGCGTCTGTGGAATATGGGATACCGTGTACGGTACTGCCCTGGAAGTACCGTTTATCATTTAGGAGGTGGATCATTACCTATGGATTCCCCACGTAAGCTATACTATAATTATCGCAATAACCTCAGAATGATCTGGAAAAACAGCAGTGGCCGTTCTATCGCCTGGCAATTCATAGGTCGGTATTTCCTTGACATAGCATCAGCTTTTAAAACACTTACAGATGGAGATATTGAATCATTTAAAGCTATAGCTCGTGCTCATTGCGATTTCTGGAAAGGGTTCTACGCTACTTATCAAAAGCGTCATTTACTGCAACAAAAACGAAAGGTCGAAGACAATCCTCCAGTAATGCTCAAAAATTCGATTGTCTGGGATTACTTTATTAGCGGAAAACAGAAATTCAGCGATATATTTAGCCGGAAATGAATTCCGAAAAAATCAAAGAGCAAACTCTTACATTTTTAAAAAAATGGTGGGCTTCCCTATTGATGCTGCCATTTATGTTTTATTCCCTGCATCAAATTTACTGGGCACTGAACTATAATATTTTCTTTGCAGTAAATTATAGTTATCCCTTTCCCCTCAGTATTGTCTACCTGTTTGTAGATACCTTTCTGTTGATTGTTCACGAAGCCGGACACACATTCTTTGGACTGCTTGGCTTTCGGTTTTTGACTATTCTCGGCGGATCGCTTTTTCAAATCCTGTTGCCATTGGCAATTCTCGGTTACTGCTGGATCAATCGAAAATACATTGGGCTGCAATTTTCTTATCTGTTAGTCGGCTTTAGCTGGCTTGATGTGGCTACTTATGCCGCTGACGGAAGTGCTCGACAGTTACCTCTTATTGGCGGATTAGGAAAGGAATCTCACGACTGGTACAATTTACTGGTCCGTATGAATGCGCTGGAATACGATTTTACGATCGGTATTGTATTTATTGGTTTTGGTATTCTATGTTATATGATAGCCCTTTTTAGTCCCCTTTTTTATCAAAAACATGAACGAGTAGACCTAGAGTTATCTTTGGATTGAATCAATCATCTCACATCCATAAACGCTTGTATTATTATTTCTGTTTTTAACATTTCATGTTATCCGGCAATTATAGTAATAATTGAATAATGACTAATGAGTCACCATTCTGGGTATTATTCTTTGCAACTTTCATCCTGTTTCTTGCCATGAGCTGCAGCTCGAATCAGAAGCAAACCGAGGCCGAATACGCCAATGAGGTGAATGAGTGGCATCAACTCCGCATTAATAACCTGTTAGGTCCCGAAGATTGGTTAAAGTTAGCAGGTCTTTACAAACTTGAGGAAGGATCGCAGAGCTTTGGCTCCGACTCAACGAAAGATCTCGTATTTCCTCCCAAAGCAGCTTCTTCAATCGGTACGATCACCAAAGAAGATACTACCGTTACCGTACAGATAGATGGCAATGTCCTGGTCACTCATTCTCAAGATACCGTCTCCAAAGTTACGATGATTCCCGGTAATGCAAGGGCCGGTACGGTTTTAAAACACCGGAGTTTAGTTTGGTATCTACTTGACCGTCGAGGAAATTACTATATCCGTTTAGTAGACGAACAACATCCAAACCTTGCAGCTTTTGAAGGTATTGAACGTTTCCCTATTGACCCAAAATGGAATATAAAGGCAGAGTTTAAGCCTTTCGAAAAGCCCAAGCCCATAACCGTTCCTGATGTCTTAAATGAGGGCATGTCTGATACTCTTTACGGTATACTCAAATTTTCAATTGAAGGCGAAGAATATAGCCTGGCACCGCTAAATCATCCCGAAAAAGACGATAAGTTTTTCATCATTTTTGGGGACAAAACCAACGGCGAATCAACGTATGGAGGCGGTCGATATATCTACATTCCAACACCTGATGAAAATAATACTACCTATATTGACTTTAATAAATCATATAATCCGCCCTGTGTATTTACCAATTTTGCCACATGCCCGCTGCCTCCATCCCAAAATAGATTACCAATAGCCATCCCTGCCGGAGAAAAAATGTTTAAAAACGCTCAAACATACTGACATGTCAGAATCAGAAAAGCGCTTTTCTAAACAAGCAGATCTATATGCGAGATATCGGCCTGACTATCCAGAAGAACTCTACAGTTTTATTTTTGATCATCTTGACCAACTAAACACAGCATGGGACTGCGCCACCGGTTCAGCTCAGGTAGCCAACCATTTGGCTAATCATTTTGAGCAGGTTATTGCCAATGATATAAGTGAAGAACAACTTTCCTTCGCACCAGAGAAAGCTAACATCACATATTTGAATAAGCCGGCCGGACATTCCGGTTTACCCAGTAACACTTTCGATTTGATTACTATAGCACAGGCTATACACTGGCTTAATTTTGAGCAGTTTTATGATGAGGTACGCAGAACTGCCCGAAAAAATGCATTATTAGCAGTGATCGGCTATGGCATGGTACGCTTAGATCAAAAAAGCAATCTTATTATAGATGATCTCTATGAGGAAGCTTTTGGAACATACTTCAGTAAAAATCGAAAGTATTTAGACGATCGTTACCGTAATATTCCTTTCCCATTTGATGAGATTCCTTCTCCTGATTTTGAAATAACCTACAAGTGGTCGCTTGATCATCTGGAAGGTTATTTTAACAGCTGGTCCGCAATCCAGAAGATAAAAGCGGAGCAGTCTAAAAACCCAACGGACAAGGCCATTCAGCGAATCCGACAAAAGCTTGGAAATCCAGGAAGAGTAGAAGTTACTTTCCCAGTATTTATGCGACTGGGAAAGATAATAAAATAGCTATTTTTTACCCTCTTTTGATTTAACATTCAAGTGTGAATCTCTTCTCACTCCTTGCCCTTCTCCACTATACATTTCCTTGAATTCTTTAACGGTATGGATTACACCTATCAAAAATAATACCGTCACTATAACACCAATCGCAAATATATTTACCTCACCCATGTTGATCACCTTTAGAGATTGTTTTTAAATAAACACCTAAACTTAAAATGGAAGGGACCCAGATTCCTACAAAAAGACCGGCATCTTTATGGCCTGTAAACCAGAGATAAATTGAAAATAAAAAGGATATTAACACGGATGTAAGAATAAAGTAATCTGATTTTTTTAACATGCTAATTGTGTATTTTTAGTACGTATTTGTTTAATAATTTAATCTTAAGAATAAGAAATATACTCTTCGTTAGTACGATACTCATTGTTAGATTTTTTCTTTTTATCACGCTTACGCTGAGCTGACAACTCTTTTTTAAATTAACTGTATCCTACCAAGTATAACGAGCTAACTAAAAGTCCTGCCGAAAATATTATTGTTTCCATAAACGGTGTTTTTAATTTCTGCTAACAGTAATGCAAATTGTAATAAAATCGTTTGATATATTTTAAAATTACTGGGCCGGATAGATTCTGTCTTCATCATTAATGTCCAACCAAGAGAAATAACGATAAATCAATTACACAATAATTCCGGTAAGGACAGCTCCAATAGCAACTAACACTCCATATTCATTTTTTACAGTCAAAGAAATACGGATCAATATTGTTGAGACGATAAAACCTGCATTTCGTATTAAGACTTCATAGCGTTTTGAGTACAAAAAAGATGCTATAAAAATGAGGACATCAGTAAAATCATTACTCTGAAAAGATCATCAAAGAACAATGAGTCCAACTCAAGGTCATAGTCTAATACAGAGTATGTTGATAAAATTACTTCGCGTGACCATTCCCCAAATGCCATTGCAGCCAAAAAGAGAAGTAAAACAGTCAGAATCAAAGCGATAAACTCCTTAAATCGGATAAATTTATTTAGTTTGGGTGAACTACTAGCCCCCTTTCGATTTTTTGATGCATGATAAAAAGCACCTACCAGTAAAAAGAGTATCAATCCACCACAAAGGTCAAAAACGATATCCAAGAATTGATCTGTTTGTTCCCAAACTTCAGAAAAACCTAAAAAGTCCGATAAATCTTTAAAAACCCTCCGAAGTATAATTAAGGAAATTATTTCATATTGCTTTTTAATCGACTCTGTAAAAGAAAGCGGAAGTGCCAAAATCATAAAATACACTTCATAAACAAGGATGATGCTAAACGGAGTGTATAACGCTGATAGGTAATTGGTGTTTAAATTTTTAAACAAGACGGGAAGAAATTCAAAATTATCTGCGATAAATATGACTAGCAGATGGACTATAAAAAGAGAAAACGCAAGGTAGATAAATATTTTTTCGACATATGCTTTACTCTCCTCGCGATTTAAAAAAGCATAAAAATTGTGTGCTAATTCCACATCCAACGGTTAGTAAGGCATTTTCAAAAAAATATGAAAATTGGAACGTAGGCAATATTTCTAAAGTTGAGAAGTAATATTCTTAACTAATATCTACGTTTAAATAAAAATTCTTAATTAAATTAGGCCATTATGGAGCTTACATCACTATCCCTTGGTGAATATTCACTTGTGTATAATATGTTGTCCTTTTCTATTGCAGCTATGTTGGCTGCTGGGGCATTTTTTATTCTTGCCCGAGATCGGGTATCCCCCAAATATCGTATTTCGCTGGTAGTTTCAACACTTGTCGTAGGAATAGCGGCTTACCACTACTTCCGTATTACCGGTAGTTGGGCAGCAGCCTTTGAGATTTCCTCTTCCGGAACACAATATTTAAGTAGCGGTAAACCATTTAACGATGCATATCGCTATGTGGATTGGTTATTAACGGTACCCTTATTGCTGGTAGAGTTAGTTCTAGTACTTAATCTGTCACGTGCTAAAAGTAGCTCAATGTTAACCAAGTTAGTTATTGCTGCAGTGTTAATGATTGCCTTAGGCTATCCGGGAGAATTATTGTCAGCTGATAGCATGTTCTCCGAGCGTGGATTCTGGGGATTACTAAGTACCTTGCCCTTTATCTACATCCTCTACATCCTTTTTGGTGAACTTGGTACTGCAATGGAAGGACAGCCAGAACGCGTGCGTGTTCTATTTCGAAACATCAGATTACTCCTGATTTTTACATGGGGCTTCTATCCAATCGTGTACATGGCACCGTTCTTTGGATTAACAGGTTCAACATCACTGGTTACGATTCAGGTAGGATATACAATCGCTGATGTACTTGCCAAAGCAGGTTACGGGGTAATGATTTATGCTATTGCCCGAGAAAAATCACTGGCTGAAGGTTACTCAATTGAGGAAGCATATACTTCATAAAGAACTCCAACTTTAGCTGCCATATTCATTTATCGTCTCCGCCTTAGTCGCGGAGGCGACTTTATTTACAGCATATGAGACATCGGTCACTTCCTCTGGACATCTTAACCATTGTGATATCCGTAATTGCGATACTTATTTCNATTATTAGACCTGATGTTGCCGAAACATCAAAATATTACATCTTTGCAGTGGTCATGCTTCTGGTAGGAATTCCGCATGGAGCAGTAGACCATATCATTAGCAGTAAAATGTATGATTTATCCAATCGGATGTCTGACCAATTAAAATTTTATCTGCCTTATCTCACCTTAATGCTATTAATGGGCATAATATGGTATCTGAGCCCGGTAGCAGGATTTATTTTATTTTTGATATGTACTATTTATCACTTTGGCCAGGCCGACTTCATTCATCTTAAAATTCCAACTGCATTCAAATTTGGACTCTATATTTCCCGTGGTCTTATGATTATGGGACTAGTGATTTTTGTAACCCCATCCGTTTCCTTTCCAATAATGGAAAGCATTATGAATATTGATATCACCGGAGGTTCTATAATTAATCAATACAGTCATGAGATTGCTGTGACAGCAATGGCTCAACATTTCTTTTTGTTGACGGCTGCTTCTTACACTTTTAGAAAAAAATTAACCACTAACAGTTGGTATCGGATTGGAGATGCAATTCTCATTGGTACGTTATTTTGGTTTACCGAACCGATTATCGCATTTGCCATATATTTTGGTTTCTGGCACTCCCTTGGGCATGTTAAGGAACTAAAAGATTTTTTGTCAAAACAGAATAAACATTGGGGAGTTATACAATTTGTCAAAGACTCATGGCTATTTACGCTTGTTAGTATTGCCGGACTTTGGATACTATACGAACTAAATCAAGCATTTGGATCGGAAGAACAAATGCTGGCACTACTTTTTATTCTAATCAGCGCCCTTACCTTACCCCATATGATCGTTGTAGATCTCATGTTTAAAACCAATAAGACTACAAATTAGAAAATGGCTCATAGTCACAGAAATATTCCAATTAAGACTTTCCAGCAAGTTTATAAAGCATTTCAATTTCTTCAGGCCACCTCTCAGTATTCGGGGTTTCCAAAATCATGGGGATATTATCTAGCCTTTCATCCTGCATTAAAAGTTCAAATCCTTTGATCCCAATTTTTCCTTCTCCGATATTGTCATGCCGGTCTACCCTGCTTCTGCATTCATTTTTGGAGTCATTTAAATGCATACCCTTGAGATATTCAAAGCCGATTAGCTCCTCGAATTGCTTCCACATCTCATAGTAGCCCTTTTCTGTTGATAGATTATAACCCGCTGCAAAAGCGTGACAGGTGTCGATACATACCCCCACCCTGCTTTTATCATCAACGCCGTCGATGATACGGGCCAGATATTCAAACTTATATCCTATGCTCGTACCTTGACCAGCCGTATTTTCGATTACAGCCGTTACCCCCTCAGTCTTATCCAAAGCCCAGTTCAACGACGCAGCATTACGGTCTAAACACTCCTCAACGCTTATTTTATTTAGATGATTACCGGGATGAAAGTTCAGAAGTTTTATTCCTAATTGCTCACAGCGCTGCATTTCATCTAAAAAAGCATTCCTCGACTTCTGCAGTTGCTGCTCTTCGGGATGTCCTAGATTTATTAAATAGCTGTCATGCGGCATCACATAATCCATTGAATACCCCAATTCTTGACAGCTCTTTTTGAAACCATCGATATTTTCTTTCGTGAGTGGCGGGCCTTCCCACCTGCGTTGATTCTTTGTAAATAAGGCAAAGGCTTTGGCTCCTATTTTGTGGGCTCGCTCTGGGACATTTTCAACACCGCCTGCAGCACTGACATGGGCTCCAATATATTTCATTGAATCGACTGATTAATTATAGAGCTACTTAAAAGAGTGCTAAATAATCTAAAAAGGCAGGCAAATCCAAATAGAGAACATATCCTTAAAAATATTTTTAATGATGATTTTAACATTACTTCCAAGCCCCTAAAATGAGCCCCATTACTGTAAAAGTAACTGTCCAGTAACCGCCATTAATAAAAATGTATCTCCATGATTTGTGTTCATATAAGCTATTAACCGCCAAAGCGAAAAACACCCACCCGAATCCAGCCAAGAAGCCATAAAAGGCACCTAATTGAGCACTCATCACTTCAGCAGCCTCCGGAGATCCTGTTAGGAAAACCGCAAGATTAAACGCCATGATTAATTCAAAGAAAAAGGCGAATCCAAATATTTTTGCCATATTTCCCTGCTGAATTTGTTCTTCTGTTAATCCCACAGCATTCATCCAAGCATTGCCAAAAAGTGGTCCATACCAAAGCCATCCAACTAAAAATGTAGAAAGTGTAGCTACCAACACTGCCAAAATATTTATACTTGAAAAGTCCATAAGGCCCCCATTGGTTTTAATTATTGGATAATCGAAATTAAATGAAATTCCCTATCAATTGTAACTAATTTTAGTAAAATACTATGCTTCAATAGTTTATAATTTTTTTCTAATAATTATGTAGGGGATTGTACTACAATATTTTACATCAAAAAGGTACAGGCAGAAAGGGAAATACGCTACGGCAGTTACCCGGCAAAAAGGGATATTTATTTTAAAATGGCTAAAAAACCGGGAATTATGAATTTAAAGATCATCTTTTGGGCGATACTACTATTCAGTTTACCGTTAACACTAATTGGACAACCATCGACCTATAAATTAGGTACTACAGTACAAATTAACTCCGGCGACACCCTCTCAAAAAACGTGATTTCCGCCTCACAAGTACTTGAAGTTTATGGGTACTTGGAAAATGATTTATTTGCAGCCGCAAGAAATATTACGATTGGAGGTGTTATAACCGATGATGCCATTATGGCTGCAGAAACGATTACCTTGAATGGTAGCGTTGAAGATATGACTCTTGCTGTAGGAGATTCCATTACAATAAACGGAAAAATACAGGGTGACCTTTTTATTGCCGGTAATCAGATCATATTGACCCAAGATGCTGTAATACGAGGGAATGTTGTAATAGCAGGTAATGAAATTGTAGTTGAAAACGGGCTTATCGAAGGCTGGTGTCGTATCTATGGCAATGATGTCACTCTTGGGGGTACCGTTCGACATTACGTAGAGCTCTATACCAATGAAATTAGCTTCACTGAAGGCTATACCCCACTTGGCACTACTACCATTATTACTTATCGCGACCTTGATGCTGAATCATTACCAAATGCCCCCCCAAATCTTACGATTATTGTAGAGGAACAAGGCGGATGGGGAATAATGCTTCTAATTCGTCTCTGGACTTCTGTATCAGTATTAATCATTGGTTTCTTGCTTTTAATCATATTTCCGCAAACCTCAGTCGATCTATACCGATTTTCAAAAGAACATTATCTTAAAAATACAGCCATTGGATTACTACTGTTTTTGGGAATTCCCATTATAAGTATACTGCTCTTACTACTCATTTTTACCATACCTTTGGCTTTTCTAATATGGACGTTATATGCCATAGCACTACTCATAAGTTATCTGCTGGTAGCTCTTTTACTGGGCTCGACTCTGATTCGTTATTTTAAAACTGAGTCATTCGCAGATCATTACTGGGGGCTTATTTTAGGGATGGCTATTATCTTTTTGCTCACAATCATTCCCTATGCAGGATCAATTATTAACGTCATTCTTATTTTCTTCGGCCTTGGTTCGCTACTGCAGTACTTCTGGAAAATGAGGGGCAATGCCATTTGACTACTTAAAGGGCATGACTCATGGAAACGATTTTCAAAGCACTAAAAAAGATTCTTAAGGGTATTATTCGTTTCCCTATTACAGCCCTTTTGGGTAGCCTTTTCTTGGGAGTTTTAGGGGGGATATTGGCTACAAACCTACGAATTGATACAGACCTATCGGAACTTATTCCGGAAGATTACTCGAGCGTGCAGGCACTGCAAAAACTACAGGAACAAGTGGGCGCCGAGCATGAGGTGGCAGTAATTATTGAAAGCCCTTCCTTCGAAAATAACAAGAGATTCGCTGAGGCACTTATTCCTCAGGCACTAAAGATGAATCAGTCGAGTGGTAATCCCTACTTTATTCGAGCTGAGTTTCGTAAAGAGATCAGTTTTATAAAAGAGAATGCACTTTATTTCGCTACAGATAGGGAATTAGATGAGCTTGAAGATTATCTAAAACAAAGAATCAAGAAAGCGAAAGAGGAGGCCAATCCCTTTTATATTGATCTGGATGAGGAAGAATATTCAGAGCTGGATTCTCTGGGTAATGAGCTCAGTGCGTTGTATGATGACCTTATTGGATCAGAATATTCTACTTCGCCCGATTCAACTGCACTCGCTGTAAAGCTCTTTCCCAGCGGGTCACAAACGGATCTCACATTTATCCGAAATACTTACAGCGAATTACAAACATTAATTGATGGGATGCATCCTGCCAACTTTCATCCCGAAATGAAAATTGTTCTGGCAGGACGACTAATCCGTACACTCATCGAAGTACAAACAATCACCCGCGATGTATTCGACTCATTTGGTATGGGCATAGTAATGCTACTATTCTTCGTTGTGCTATATTTTCAATACAAGAGCTACCGTGCCCATGCAGGTGATTACTTTTCATTGCGGCTGTTGATTAGACAGCTTAAGCATATTCCGGCCCACGTACTTATCCTAGCCCTACCCATGGCATTTAGCCTCACGCTTACCTTTGGGATTGCCTGGCTGGCCTATCAAAAGCTAACCATCATGACAGCTACGCTGGGGCTACTGCTTTTTGGAATGGGGATCGACTTTGGCATCCACTTCTTTGCCCGATATACCGAAGAACGGGAATCCTATGCCGTAGCTGATGCTCTTGTAAAAACGTTTATGACCACCGGACAAGCCATAGCCATAGTAGGGCTCACGACAGCCGCGGCATTTTTCATTCTCATGCTGGCAGACTTCAAAGGGTTCAGTGAATTCGGATTTATTGCGGGGGTTGGGCTCCTCCTTTCAATTATTGCCTATATATTTGTTTTACCGGCNTTACTGGTGCTACTAGAAAAAATGGGGTGGCTTAATTTATCCGAGCATCCCCGAAAGTCACAAAATGATATAGATCATGATAAGAAGAATCTACGTACTGACAGAAAACTGATATTATCCTATGTGATTATAGCTATAGCCCTCATCACAACAGCAGTTACTATTATTGAGCTGCCAAACCTAAAATTCGAGTATGATTTTGCAGAATTGGAGCCCGAATATGAAGATTATAATGTATTGCGGAATGAAATGAACAAGGTCTATAGCGACCGGAAGACCCGTAATGCCGCTTACGTTATTGTAGATACTCCTTCGCAAGCTGTTGCAGTAGCCAATCGTTTACGCGATTATATGGCTACTGATACGTTAACTCCGACTATACGATCGGTAGAAACGTTTCAGGATCGTTACCCGATAGATTCAGATGCTGCCAAAAAAAAGTTGAACCGCATACATGCTATTCGTGACCTGCTGAAAGACCCCTTTCTCAAGGATTCTGATGACTCGAAGATAGTTCAATTGCAGCAGGCAGCCTCTACGGAGCATCCTATTCCATTGAATGAAGTACCGGGATTTATTATTGATCCTTTTACCTCTAAAACTGGGGAAATTGGCACATTAGTTATTATACATCCATCTGTAGGATTGGCTGACGGCCGTAATTCTATGCTATTTGCCGATGATGTCGGGGAAATAACGATACATGGCGGACAAACTTTCCATGCGGGTTCTACCTCCATTGTTGCCTCCGATATGCTTCGACTTATGATAGAAGAGACTCCTATCATGGTTAGCCTCACCATCCTGTTTATTATCATTTTTAAACTAATCGTATTACAAAAAGTAAAATGGATGATCTTTGCACTACTTCCCCTTACAGCCAGCTTTTTATGGATGTTTGGATTTCTTGAAATTTTTGGATGGAAACTAAACTTCTATAATCTGGTGGTACTTCCTACTGTCTTAGGAATTGGTGATGACAGTGGCATTCATTTGGTCCACCGTTACCTAGAGGAAGGTAAAGGCTCAATTCACAAAGTACTTACCTCAACAGGCGAACATATTACCATTAGCGCTCTTACAACTATGCTTGGCTTTGGAGGCCTCCTTTTTTCAATTCATCCGGGAATGCGCTCCATTGGAGAAATGGCTGTTTTAGGGATTGGACTAACCCTTTTTGCGGCACTTTTTTTACTTCCCGCAATATTGACTGTTTTTGAATACAAATCGAAGAAAGATCGACTATAGCCTTATTTCTGTAGTGCAAATTTCTACATGCTGTGCATGGTTATACCTACAGACAAGCACCTTGTGCTATATTAAATTGAATATAGATTCAAGAGAGAGAAATTGACATTTTGAAATTGCACAACCTTATGAATGCTACGGCACAATATTAAGGTAAGTCCGAATTAATGACCGGAGACTTCTGCTGGAATTGGCCTAAATAAGGCATTTCAAGGAGTGTGCAACGGTCTATTAAATATCGATATGAAAATATCGATGTTGAGCCAGCAGTTAAGGGTGCTTTGAGTGATCAAGGCTGAGATTATACCTTAAATACTTAATTCAGGTAATGCTGAGATAAGGAAACTGTTGGCTTTTTTATTTTTGCGAGAACTCCAATTCAGGCCCATATATCTTCCAAAGTTGTCCCACCAAAAGGGGAACTCCACTCATTACAAAAATTAATATCCAGCCCTTTAGTGTGGGAGGTGTTATTTTTAACACATCACTTAAGATTGGAATATAAACCGCCATAAACAGCAATCCTGTACATAGTAGCAATGCTCCCCAAATGTAGTTGTTTGTTGTAATAGTATTATTCCAGAATATAGAGTCGCCACTGCGCATATTAAACACATGCCATAACTGGGCAAATGCAAGGGTTAAAAAAGATAACGTAACCGCTTTGTCTGCAGATAAATTAAGATATTCCATCCCAACAAAAAGTGACCCAAGCACTGAGAACGTAATAATGAGGGAATAACCAGCTATACCCATCCATTCATTACGACCCAAGATAGGCTGATCAGGATTACGGGGCGCCTTTCTCATAATCCCTTCTTCCCCCTCACCAACGCCTAAAGCCAAAGCGGGAAAAACATCAGTAACTAAATTTAAAAAGAGTATCTGTAATGGCAGAATAGGTAAGGTCGTGCCAATAATGGTCGCCATGGCAACCACCATTACTTCACTAACATTACATGACATCAGATAGTAAATAAAACGGCGGATGTTATTAAAAATGACACGCCCCTGCTCTATTGCACTCACAATAGTTGAAAATGCATCATCAGTAAGCACCATATCAGAGGCCTCTTGCGCTACCTGGGTACCCCGTTGCCCCATAGCAATGCCAATGTCGGCCTTCTTAAGAGCAGGAGCGTCATTGACCCCATCGCCCGTCATCGCCACAATTTGTCCTTTCTTTTGAAACAGCTCAATAAGATCCAGTTTCTGATTGGGACTTACGCGTGAAAACACAGAGGTTTGATATATTCGGTTCGCCTCGTTGCTTTCGATACTCAGTCCTTCAATATCTACAAGATCTCTTCCATGTATTGCTTCTCGATTATCTAAATCAATACCTACGGCCTCAGCTATTGATTCGGCTGTTGCCTTTTGATCCCCTGTTATCATTACCACTCGAATACCTGCCTGCTGACATCGCAATATAGCAGGTTTGACATCACTTCGAGGTGGATCACTCAGGGCAATATAACCTACTAACGTTAATTCCTCATAGGGGTTTTCCTCGATCGTTTCTACTGTTTTAACCGCAAATGCCAACATCCGAAGCCCTTCTTGTCCCAGCTTCAGGTT